>Ga0209512_1000172_pt1 | contig 136969 bp, 102 predicted proteins | sample frozenSSSSmetaG_FD_184142 | JGI IMG/M metagenome (GOLD analysis project Ga0209512, IMG submission 184142) | Glacier valley bacterial and archeal communities from Borup Fiord, Nunavut, Canada, to study Microbial Dark Matter (Phase II) -... | ecosystem: Environmental > Aquatic > Freshwater > Ice...
AGCAGGGGGGGGCTGGGTGTGGCGGGGTGGAAGATTGGGCGGAGGTGGAGGGGATTGCGGGGCGCTGAGGGACTGAGGGAAGCGCGTGCTGATTTTACACCGCAGAGTTTGGAACGCCGCAGAGATTTGCTGATGAGCCGGACCCAGACGGTGCGGTGCGGGAGATTGGCTGATGCGAAGTTGATGGGACGTTAGATTTTGCCGCTGAGGGGCAGAGAAGCAGAGGGAGCAGAGATGTGGAGCTGTTTTCCATCGAGGGTGGCATTTGAACGGACCTGAAAACCTTCGTGGAAAGCGGCTCACGTCGGCTGGCTTTCTATGTTGCAGGGACGGCGCACCTTTTTGAGCGCTAGCGATGCGACAGACCCGGAACTTCGGACCCGGGGCAGCGGTTCCCTACCAGTGCTGGGGCACTTGCGGGGCGTTGGGGCAAGCGTCTCACGTCGGCTGGCTTTCCACGTTGCAAGGACGGCGTACCTTTTTGTGCGCCGGCGACGCGGTAGACCCGGAACTTCGGACCCGGCGCAGCGGTTCCCTACCAGCGCTGGGGTAGGCTGATAGCGGGTGCGTTTGAGAGGGTTAGGCGGGAGGGCGAAAAGGACGGAAGGGACAGCGGGGGGGTTGGGGCTGTCGCTTTTATTTTGCGCCGGCGGGCATGAGGACTTGGATCTGCTGGTCGATGACGGTGAAGGAGTCGGCGAGGGTGCGGAGGCGGTCGACGTGGGAGGACTGCTCGCGCTCGAGGTGGGCGGCGCTGGCCTGGGCGGGATTGAGGGTGTCGAGGAACTTGGTGAAGGAGGCGGTGACGTCTTCGGTGACCTGCTTGGAGAGCATGTCGCGCAGGGTGACGGAGGATTCTTCTAGCTTGTCGAGGATGGAATTGCGGGCGTGGGCGAGGCGGATCTGGGTGAGGAGGTAAACGACGCCGAGGAGGAGGAGGCCGGCGCCGAGGGCGATGGCGGCGCTGGTGAGATCGTCCAACCAGCCACAGAGGGCGGTGCCGATGATGATGGGGATGATGAGGCGGGGGAGCCAGCGGGCGGTGACGCGGGCGCTTTCGAGTCCGGGCTCGATGTCTTCATCGAGCTTCAGGCCGATGACGAAGCGGCGGAGGGAGGAGTCCACATGGGTGCCGAAGCGGCGGCGGAGCTCGCTTTCTTCTTCGCCGTAATCATGTGAGGGGAGGACGACATCCGGGGGGAAGAGGATGCCGCGACCCTGGGCGTAGAGGAAGCGCTCGAACTGATGCACGTCTTCTTCCAGGACGAGGCTGACCTGACGCCAGCGGTCGCCGGTGCGGTGCTGGAGCTCTTGGAAGAGGCGGTGATCGAGGCTCTGGGGGCGTGCGCCGTTTTCGGCCTCGTCTTCCTCGGCGTCTTTGCGCTGAAAGGCCTTGCGGGTGGTGAGGGCATCGCTGGCGAGGCCGGCGACGCGCATGACGGATTCGTGGTAGTCGCGCTCGGTGGCATCGAGGGCGGGGAGGATTTTTTTCAGGGTGCGGTCGACCTGGAGCTCGCGCTCGGTTTGGAGTTCCTGGAGGACGACGGTCTTGCGCTTGGCCTGATGCATGGAGGCGACGTGGCGCTCGCGCATGTCATTGAGGATCTGCCGTGCCAGGCGCATGGTGCTGGCGAGTTTGTTGAGCCGGGCGGCATTGTGGCGGACGATGGAGGAGATGTGGGACTCCAGGGCGTGAAAGCCGCTGTCCTGCAGGAGGCGCTCGCGCTCGATGCCGGCATTGCGTGCGACGAAGGCTTTTTTGGCGGAGACGGCGTAGAGGGGAAAATCACGGCCAAAGCGCTGGCGGGTGAGCTGGCCCATGTAGTCGGTGATGACCTGGATTTCCTCGGGGCTGCGGAGATCGCTTTGCTGCAAAACGAAGATGACGTGACGCATCCACTCGCGGTGGACCTTTTCCAGGAACTGCCAGGCGGAGGCGCCCCAGGGGTTCATGGCGGAGAAGACGAAGATGACGAGATCTGCGATGGGCACGAAGCGCTCCGTGATGAGCTGGTGCTCGTTTTCGACGGAGTTGGTGCCGGGGGTGTCGACGATGTGGAAGTCACGCAGGAAATCGACGGGGGCGTAGACTTCATCCAGCGTGGGGGTGACGGGGACGACGCTGTGCTCTTCGCCATGGCGGAAGAAGAGGATCTTGCCGGTGGTGGGGACGACGCCGGTGCTGGAGAAATCCTGGCCGAAGAGGGCGTTGAGGAAGGTGGATTTGCCGACGTTGACCTCGCCGACGACGACGAAGACGAAGGGCTCCTTGAGGCTGGCGATGAGATTGTCCAGGATGGCGGCGGCTTCGCTGTCGCCGCCGGATTCACGCAGGGCTGCGGCCAGAGCCAGCAGGTCTGTGCCGATGCGTGAACGCAGTTCGAAATAGTCGTCGCCAATCATGAGGGGGGTGTTGCAAAGTGTCGCGTGGTATCCGCATGGCAACCTTGCAGCACAGGTTTCCACTTATCGCAGCGTGATGCGGGCGCAGATGTAAACGGAACTGCCAAGTTTGGCGGGGTGCAGGCCGGGCCACCGAGTTCGACTCGCAAGCTGGATGCCGTCTGGCGGGGCAATATCCTGAAATCCATGGCTGAGGTGCCGAAGGAGCGGGGACAGGGATTCAAAGATGAGCGTGTTTGTGGCGTATCATGTGGATGCGCGCGAGTCCCACTGCCCTGACACGACGGCGAATGCTGCAGACCACCACGGGGGCGTTGATCGCGGGGGTGGCGGCAGAGGCTGAGGCTGCGAAAAAGAAACGTGTCATCGTCATCGGGGGTGGCATTGGTGGGCTGAGCTGTGCGTTTGATCTGATGGAGCGCGGGCATGAGGTGACGGTGCTGGAGGCCTCGCGCCGCACGGGCGGGCATGTGAAGACGATTTATGATCCGCTGCCGGATGGGCTGTATGCAGATGTGGGCGCGGAGCAGTTCACCAACCCAGGCTACGACACCTATCGCGAGTGGGTGCGGAAGTTTGATCTGCCCGTGCTGGCCTATGAACGGCGGCGGAAGATGTATGCGAATGTGCGCGGCCAGTGGCGCACGGAGGAGGAGCTGGCGGATGCGAAGATACAGCGCGAGTTCGGCTTCAACGAACGCGAAGTGGCCTACATGCAGGAGCATGGGTGGAAGAACATGCCGCGCCTGTACTTCGGCCCTATGGCGGACAAATTTAAAGACGAGTACCAGCCTTTTGGCATCGGCCTGGATGAGCTTGACCACGTGGTGCTCGGTGACTGGCTGGCGGAGCAGGGCGCGTCTGAAACGGGGCGCAGCTACTGCGGTGGTTCGCGCCTCACCAGCAAGGAGAAGCCTGCCACGGAGAGCGATGTGTCCGCGCTCTACCGCATCTGGCAGGAGTCGATTGTGAAGATGCGTGGGCTGCCGGTGTTCAAGCGCGAGGTGTTTCGCCTCAAGGGCGGCAACCAGCTCCTGCCGGACACCTTTGCCAAACATCTTGGTGATCGCGTGCGCAAGAACTGCCTCGTGACCGTGCTGGAGCATGATGCGAACGGTGTGACGGTCACCTTCGCCGAAGGGCCGGACAAGAGGGAGCAGATGCTCAAGGCGGACTATGCGGTGATGTGCGTGTCGCCCATGGTGATCGCGGGAATCAAGGTCTTCCCGGGGTGGCCGGAGACGAAGAAGTTTGCGCTGGAGCACACGCCGATGGGCATGCAGTCGCGCATCGTGTTGCAGGCAAAGACACGTTTTTGGGAGGGCGACAACGTTCCGAGCATCAATTTCGAAACCGGCAACAGCACCATGGGCCTCGTCTATGAATGCGCGCACGAGGTGGCGGGAGACAGCTGCGTGCTCATGGGCAGCGGCCCGCCGGCGCTGGCTCCAGCGGATGCGCTCGCCGCCTTCCGCAAGTTTTACCCTGGCAAGAACAAGGACACGATTGAGCAGGTCATTGTGCATGAGTGGTGGAAGGAGGAGCCGCTGGCGCTCGGCTGTGAGCGGCATGCTTTTGCGCTGGGCAAACTCGCGCAGGTGTGGCCGCACCTCATCCAGCCTGTGGGGAGAGTACACTTTGCCGGAGCGGCGTATGACAATCTGCCCTGGGGCCAGGATGCCGCCACGCGCTCGGCACGGCGGGTGACGCTGGCGATTGATGCGGCGTGATGGCGGTGGTCCGATGGATTGGCTTCGCCTGTTTGACTTCGTCTATCTCCGCTGCGCTCCGGTTCGCAAAGCCTCGGCTCTCCTGTCATTCGGTCAGCATCACCGTTGTCACGCTCGTTACCTCTCCACCTTCTAACGTGTCAAAGACTCCTGCTTGTCGATTCGATCACGGTGCAGCTTTCGTAAGCGCTGATCGACGGGCAGGAGTGCCCATCGTACTTCCGGGCGGCCAGCTTACTTCTTCTCCAGCGACAGTAGCTCGATCTTCCGAAACCACACGGGCTGGCCTTCGGCTTGCAACGCGATGTGGCCATAGCTGAGCATCACATCGCCGCCAGCTTCCACGATGTCGCTGGCAGGGGCGATCTTGCAGGCGGCGTCGAGCTGTGGGCGCTGGTAGCGCAGTACTTCGACGCCGTTGATGCGGTGGATGATCTCGTCATTGCCGCGCACTTCGACTTCGGCACGCACCCATTCTTCGGCAGGAAAAGTCGGCGCGCTGGATTTGACGATGTGCTTGGTGATCAGTTCTCCGCCCATCTCGACATGCGTGCCTGGTGTGCAGAGATTTGCCGTGGAGCGCGCGCCCTTGCCTTCATCCGCCAGAAACTGCATCTCCAGGCTGGAGGGGAAGCCTTGATCAAAGCGCATGCTCTGCGGCGGCTGGGCATGCAGCATCACGCCGCTGTTGAGGTTCACATACTTCGGCGCGTCCGCCATCATCTTGCCGGTGAAGCGATACTCCATGCGCAGGATGTAGTGCGAGTAGGCCAGGTTGGTGAAAAGGTGGCCGTACTGCTGGTCAAACTTCTCGTAGCCGTCGTAGCTCACCTTCAGGATGCCGTCGTGCACCTGAAATGTGTTCGCGAAGTTTTCACCCAGCGGGTGCTTGGCGATCTTGATCGTCCAGCCCGTGAGGTCCTTGCCATTGAAGAGCGGGATCCATTTGGGTTCGTCTGCTCTCGCGGTCAGACAGGCTAGAGCAAGGAGAAGAGTAGAGAGAGTGCGGAACATGCGTTCATCTTGGCGGTGGCAGCGCCGTTTCCAATCAGAACCTTTCACGGCACGTGGCATATGCGGGTGAAAAATTTTCACCCAAAACGCACGCTTCATTCGACGCCTTGCGAAGTGCCGCTAGGATCGGCGGATGGACAAACAATGGAACGACAAGATCGTCATCGTCACCGGCGGTGGCGGCGGCATGGGACAGAGCGCAGCGAAGCGATTTGCCGACGCTGGCGCGAAAACTTTTATTTTTGGGCGCACTCTGGAGTCACTTCAGGCCACGGCGGCTCTCTCGCCTCTCATCACATCCATTGTGTGTGATGTGGCGGACTCCGCCAGCGTGGCCGCCGCGCTCGCGCAGGTGCTGCAGCATGGGCCGATTGCCGCCTTGATCCACACCGCCGGCATCAACACGCCGGACCGCTTCATGGCGCACGCGGACCCGAGCAAACTGGCCAGCGAAGCCAGCTGGCGCAGCGTGCTGGATGTGAACGTGATGGGCGTGGTGAACATGATTCAGGCTGTGTCCAAGCCGATGGCCGAAAGCGGCGGCGGCAGGATCGTCGTTGTCTCCTCCACGGCCGGGCATGGTTTTGACTCATTTGCCGGCGTGCCCTACACCGCCAGCAAGTGGGCCGTGCATGGCCTGCTCTTCACCGCCCGCATGCAGCTCAGCGCGCATGGCATTGTCCTCTCTGAATACGCTCCCGGCGAAGCTCTTACGCCCCTAGTGGAAAAGCGCCCCGTGAAGCCCACCGCCGAACACCGCAGCGCCATGATCCATACCACAGACTGCGCCGAGACGCTCTTCTTCATCGCATCGCAAGCGCACTGCATGAGCGTCCTCCAGCTTCCCGCGTATCAGCCTTTCGGTGGCATGCCGCCGCAGATCACGGCACCGTGGCTCGCGGGTTTGGATATTGGGCCGAAGAAGTAGCTGCTTTTATCCTCCTCTTCCTCCCCCGGGAAAGTCCGCGCCAAGGGAGGAAGAGTATGAGGAAGGACCAGACGTTGAAAAGACGTCACCTTGTTCGCGTTCACTCCGCACTCATGATTCGCGCCCTGCTACTCTATCTCGCTCTCTCGACCTTCACTGTCAAAGCCGCCGACCTCTCCGTCGCCGCCTATCCGTCCATTCAGGAGGCGCTGAATGCGAATCCGAACCGGATGCTTTTTGTGCCGGCGGGGGATTACGTGATCACCGAGAAGATTCGCATTCGTGGCGAGCGCAGCGGGTTGTTTGGTCCCGGGCGCATCATTCAGCAAAGTGCGGATCAGCCGATCATTGAGATCGAAAACGCCAAAAGCGCGGAGATTCGCGACCTGACGCTCACGCGGCCGGAGGGCAAGATGGAATCCCGCAACGAAGGCGTGCTGGCCATCAAATGCAGGGACCTCGTGCTCGACAACGTGCGTGTCATCGACAACCGTAGCCCCGCCGCCGCCATCACTGTGCGTGAGAGCAAGGACACGCGCATCAGCCGCTGCCTGGTGCGCAATTACATGCGCGTGAGCATTGATGACCGCACGCAGAGCAAGGACTGGGGCTACGCCTTCAACTGCACCGACGGGACCGGCATCAACGTGGATTACAGCACCGGAACACTGATCGAGGGCAACCGCGTCATCGAGGACAACTTTGTTCCCACTCCGGAAGTGAAGGCCAAATACAAGCTGGGCGACTACGTGAAGAAGAACGCGGTCAAAGGGGGAATCATGAACCAGCAGGCCTGGGACTCCAACTACACCGATGCCTGGCAGCAGGGCTCAGGCATCGTGGTCAATGCCCCGGAGGTGAATGATCTGACGCGCGTGATCGGCAACCACATCGAGAACGCCGCGCAGGGTTTGGACATCCATGCGGATCACGTCATCGTTTCACAGAACATCATCACGAATGCCTTCATCGGCATGAAGGCCATGCACGGCTCGCGCAATGTTCTCATCACCGGCAATCAGTTTGTGCGCAACTCACTCTGGGCCATCGGCCTCATGCCCGGCGCCGCGGCTCACCCCGCCACCGAGGACAAGCCGGAGAACGCCGACGGCGGCTCCATCATCAGCAACAACCTTATTTCCGACTTCGGCCACGGCGACGCGCATTGGATCTGGGGCGATGAACGCTCTCCCATCAAATTCGACAACGGCCAGCAGCCTGATGATCCACCGCTCGCTGACGTCATCATCACCGGCAACGTCATCCACAGCGTTGGCAAACCGCGCTACAAATATGCCGTCATCATTCCGGGGGGGCCGAATGCACCGAGGGGGCTGCATTTTTCGAACAATCTGTTTCATCCGGGCACGCAGGGCGTGTGCAATGGGGAGCTGCCGGAGTGATCTGCCAGAAGAAGGGAGAGCGGAGACTCTTCTCCGCCTCATTCCGTGGCGGTAAAGCCGCGAAGATAAAAGCGGACAAGAGTGTCCGCGCTCCTCTCCAGCCCCCTACCTCCGAAACTCGCTGAACCTGACCTTCAGCTTGTCCTCCAGCTGGGTGATCTGCCATTTTTCCTTGGCGTTGATCAGCGCGAGTGACATGCCTTTCTTCCCGGCGCGGGCGGTGCGGCCGCTGCGGTGGGTGTAGTATTCGAGTTGATCCGGGAGCTGGTGGTGGATGACGAAGGACAGGTCTGCCACGTCGATGCCGCGTGCGGCCACATCCGTGGCGACGACGAACTGGACACGTTGCTTTTTGAAGGCGCGCATGACTTTGTCGCGCTCCTTTTGCATGAGATCGCCCTGAAGTACATCCACGGGCAGGCCGAGATCGGCGAGCTCCTGATAGAGCTCCATGGCACCGGCCTTGGTGCGGCAGAAGATGATGCCGCGGCGGTCCTTCTGACGCTGGAGGAAGTCGAAGATGTAGGCGGTTTTTCCGTCCCCTTTGCAGATGGCGAAGCGGTGGTCGATGTCGCGATTGACCACGTTGGCCTGGTCAATCTGGATCGAGTGCGGGTTGGCGGACATGCTGCCCTTGATGAGGTCCTGGATCCCCGGTGGGAAGGTGGCGGAAAAGAGCCAGGTGCTGCGGCGCATGGCCGCGAGCTTGAGGATTTCAGAGAGCTGCTTTTTGAAGCCCATGCTGAGCATCTCATCCGCCTCGTCCAGCACTACATAGCGGACGAACTCCAGTGTCAGCGCATCGCGCTCGATGAGATCCAGCAGGCGGCCTGGTGTGGCGACGACGATGTGCGTGGGGCGTTTCAACGCGTCTGTCTGGCGGTCGATGTTGTCGCCGCCGCTGACGACTTCGATGAAGATTTTCTCCGTGTACTTGGTGAAGCGGAAGAGCTGCTTGCCAATCTGCTTGGCCAGTTCGCGTGTGGGTGCGAGCACGAGGCCCTGGATGTCCCGGTGCTTGGGGTTCATCTTGGTCAGCAGCGGCAGGCCAAAGGCGGCGGTCTTGCCGGTGCCGGTCTGCGCCTGGGCGATGAGATCGCTGCCGTCTTTGAGCAGAAAGGGGATCACCGTGGACTGCACCGCCGTGGGGGTGATGATGCCCAGCTCCTCCAGACCACGGATCATCTCCGGTGGAATTCCGAGGGCGGCAAAGGGATGGGGGTCGGTTTCTGACATCCTGTGTCTTCCATCACAATGGCCCGGAATGCCAGCAGCAATGCGGTTTAACGCGGCAATCGCCACTCGCTGAAACGGCCGGATTTAAGGCTCTCACTTGGAATTGAAAGCCTCACGGGCCCTTTCGTGGCGGGTAGTCGTGCTGCCAGCGAATACCGGTCATGGACAAAGACCTCGACCCTGTCGTCTTCGACCACCAAGCAGACCTTCAGCAGCCGCCCCTTCGGCAGATCGACGGGCAGTTCGCTCCAGCATTCGCCCGCGGCATCGAGGATGCGGAGTTGGTCGTGCTTCAAAAGGACCCCGCCAAGAGGAGCGAGGCTCATTCGCACCTCACCCGTGCCTTCAGGCAGCGTGAGCGTGAATTCAGCGATTAAATGGCTCCATGCACCGGCTTCACGCTGCCAGGGCAGTTTCTCGAAGTGCTTCAACAGTTTCGCAGGCAAGCGCGTGCCGAGCCTGCCATCTGGCAAGGCATGCACCTCACGAGGCAGGGCAAGATGCCCGCCCCAGGGCTGTTTGCCCGGTTTCGCGGGTGTGAGCGGTATCCAGCCAAACAAAACGGGCGTCTCGCCATTCAAGGCGATTTGTGCGGCACAGAGGTCTTTGCCGTCCAGCACGCCATCGGGCTCGTTTTTCCACGGTCCAAGCGGAGAGGTGCTGCTCCAATACACAGGCTGGCCCACCGCGCGGGCATAGATGCTTGCGAGCAAATACCAGCGACCGCCCAGCTGAAACATCTGCGGGCACTCGGGCTCGCCGATGGTGCCAGGATCCAGGATGGGACCGTGATCTTTCCAGTGAATCAAATCAGGCGAGGTGGCGAGGCTCACCGCTCCGCAGGTTTCCTTGGGGCGTCCTTTCATCCAGGTGGTCATCACACAACCGTACTGCTTCATCTCGGGAATCCAAAAGATGAAGGGATCCCGGCGCCGCTGGTAGTAGCCAGAGGCAGGCACATGAAATTCCTTCGGCGCGCAGGCCCAGTGCAGAAGATCGTCGCTCACAGAACTGACCATGCGTCCCTGTGCATGCCCGTAGAAACTGCGGAAGACCCTGGCCACCGGGTCATGAAAGACGCCGAGCACGAAATAGGGACTCATCCAGTCCGCGGGTTTTACCTCATCGTGTGTGAGCGGCGTTTCAGTCCAGCGCAGCCAGTCTTTTGAGCGCGCAAGCACGGACTCATACTTCCCGGGCTTCAAGTAGTAGAGGAAGCACTCACCCTGATGGAAGAAGGGGTGTACATCGCCCAGCGCATGATCGCGGGGCTTGAAATGCAGCATCGGCGCCTCTTCCTGCGCTTTGATGAGCGACGCGAAAAGTTGGAGGACAGCAAGGAGCCAAAAAATGCGCATGAATAACAGAGGTAAAATGATGCCTGCCGAGATCGTTCATGCATTCATCCATTTCATGAAGTTTTTTCTCCTCACGTTTTTCATCAGCAGCGTATCGCTCCCAGCGGCAGAGAAGCCCATCGTGCTTTGGCAGGCGGGAGCTCCGGGGGCTCTGGGCACGGCACCGAAGGACATCCCGACGCTCACGCCTTATGTGCCTGAGAAAGCCAGCGGCACCGCGATGCTGCTCATTCCGGGCGGCAGCTACTCGGGCATTTACGAGGGGCAGGCGGAGCCGTTTGCGCGCTGGCTCAATGAGCAGGGCATCACGGCCTTTGTGCTGCGTTACCGGCTTGGCAGCGCGGGCTATCGCTACCCGGCGCAGCTGCAGGATGCGGTGGAGTCCATGCGCCAGATCCGGGCTGGTGCCGCACGCTGGAAGATTGATCCCGCACGCATCGGCGTGATGGGTTTCTCCGCCGGTGGACATCTCGTCTCCACCTTGATCAACCGGCCGGAAGACGGCGAGATCGATGGGCGCAAAACCAGCGTGAGTCCGCGGCCGGATCTTGCCATCCTCTGCTACCCGGTCATCAGCATGATCACCAAGCCGCATGCGACTTCGCGCAAGATGCTCATCGGTGACAAGCCCAGTGACGAACTTGTGCGCCAGACCTCCAGCGAGCTGCAGGTGCGCCCCGGTCTGCCGCCCTGCTTCCTGTGGCACACCTTTGAGGACAAACTGGTGCCCGTTGAGCATGCGCAGCTCTATGCCGCTGCGTTGCATCAAAACGGCATCCCGCATGAGCTGCATCTCTACCAGCATGGCGACCACGGCACCGGCCTCATCGGCACGCAGCACCCGTGGTTCGCGGATCTGGTGTTCTGGCTAAAGGCGCAGAAATGGATCTCTGAACCTTGAGTTCAACTCACTGACACAAACCTTCCGGCTTCACGTTCACCCTTGAGCATGAAGTTTGTAATTACCAGCCTTGTCCTTTTGATACTCCACACTGCGGAGGCCGCAGCGGGACCGAATTTTGTTTGGATCATTGCGGATGACATGTCGCCGGACACCGGGGCCTATGGTTTGAAGGAGGTGAACACGCCCAATCTCGACCGGCTGGCCGCCGAGGGGCGGCGCTACACGCGGGCCTACGCCACGGCGCCGGTGTGCAGCGCCTCGCGTTCGGCCTTCATCCTCGGGTGCTATCAAACGACGACCGGGCTGCATCCGCACGATGTGGAAAATCCGCAGCCTCTGCCTCGGCGCTACAAACCCCTGCCGGACCTGCTGCGCAATGCGGGCTGGTTTGTCACGAATGCGTCCGCGCCCGGCACGATCCGCAACGGGCGCGTCATCACGAAAGGCAAGACGCACTACAACTTTGCCCACGATCCGGCAAAAATGTATGATGGCAATGACTGGCGGAAGCGCACGCCGGGGCAGCCGTTCTTCGCGCAGTTTCAGATCACCGAGCCGCATCGGCCGTTTCCGATTCCGGAAGAGTATGACGAGGCGAAGCTGAAGGCCATCCAGATCCCGCCAAACTACCCCGATCATCCGCTGGTTCGTCGTGACTGGTATGCGTATCAGCGCAGCGTGGAAATGGTGGATCAGCGCGTCGGGGTCATCCTCGATCAGCTCAAGGAGGAGGGTGTGCTGGACAACACCCTCGTCATGTTCTTCGCCGATCACGGCCGGCCGATGCCCTGGGGCAAGCAATGGCTGAGTGTGGAAGGGCTGCAGGTGCCGCTCATCATGCGCGGCCCGGGCGTGGCAGCCGGTGGCGCGGAGGAGCGGCTGGTCAGTCTCATCGACCTCGCGCCGTCCATGCTTCAGCTTGCGGGACTGCCTGTCCCGCCGTGGATGGAAGGCCGCACCATTTTAGGCGGTGAATTTCCCGAGCGCAGTGTGCTGTTTGCCGCGCGTGACCGCTGTGGCGATGCGATGGACCGCATCCGTGCGGTGATCGAGCCGGATGCGCTGTTTGTGCGTAATTTCCAGCCCTCCCGCTCGCGGCTGAACTGGTCCGGCTACAAGGAGGCCAGCTATCCCGGCATGCCGCTGCTGAGGGTGCTGAACAAGGAGGGAAAGCTCAATGAATTTCAGGCGCAGTGGCTGACGCAACGGCGGGAGGAGTTGGAATTTTACGATCTCAAGACCGATGAGCAGGGGCTGCACAACATCGCGAAGGATCCCAAGGCGGCGGACCGAATGGCGGCCATGCGAAGCGCCATGGACAAGTGGATCAACACCAGCCCGGACCACGGTGCGCAGGGCGATCCGCCCACGGAGCCGCCGCTCAGTCAGATCCAGCGGGACAAGCGTCACGAATACGAGCGCAGCTGGAAGAGCCGTGTGAAGAAAGCCCAGCCCAGCGATGCCGAGCGCGTGGCCTGGTGGGAGAAAAGCTACGGGCTCTCTTTAGACCACCCCATTCCCTGATCTGAGGCGGAAGATTGGCGGCCTTGGCTTCGTTCGCAGAGGTTCATGAATTGTGCTTTTGCTTTGTTGTCCCTGGGTCTTGTGGCGGTGTCTGCGGCTGCTGAGCCGCAGCGGCCGAACATCCTCTTTCTCTTTGCCGACGATCAGCGTTATGACACGCAGAGCTGCGCCGGCCACCCCATCGTGCAGACGCCCACGGTGGACAGTCTCGCGGCGGAGGGGGTGCGTTTCAGCAATGCGCACGTCACCACGCCGGTGTGCTGGGTCAGCCGTGCGGTGGTTTTGACCGGCCAGTGGGCGCGGTCCCATGCGCAGCGCACCGCCATCCCCACCGTGAAGCCGGAGGCGCTGGCCACGATGTTTCCGGTGCTGCTGCGCGCGGCAGGCTACCGCACCGGTCATTTTGGCAAGTGGCACATGATCGCGCCGCAGGGCTTCAAACCGCAGGAGCAGTATGACGAGTACGAGGCCATCGGCCGCAATCCGTATTTCAAAACGATGCCGGACGGCACGAAGCGCCACGAAACCGACCTCGTGTGCGACAAAGGAATCGAGTTCCTCAAATCCCAGCCGAAGGACAAACCTTTCGCGCTGAATCTGTGGTTCAATGCGGCGCATGCCGAGGACAGCGATCACCGCCCCGGCATTGGATTGTATCCGTGGCCGCAGTCGGTCGATGGCATGTATGAGGACCGCTCCATCCCACCCGCGCGTCTGGGAGATCCGGCCATCTATGAGGCGCATCCGCAGTTTCTTAAAGACTCGATCAACCGTGAGCGCTGGTTCTGGGGATACGACACGCCGGAGAAGTTCGAGATCAACCTGCGTGCCTACTACCGCATGATCAGCGGTGTCGACAAAGCCATCGCGCGTGTGCTTGCCGCGCTGAAGGAGGCCGGGCTCGCGGACAACACGATCATCGTCTATTCCGCCGACAACGGCTACTACCTCGGAGACCGTGGCTTTCAGGGCAAGTGGTCGCACTATGAGGAGTCGCTGCGCGTACCGATGATCGTCTACGATCCGCGCCTGCCGAAGGAACAGCGCGGACGCGTGGTGGATGATCTGGTGCTCAATGTCGACCTGCCCGCCACCTTCATTGACTGGGCCGGAGTGAAGCGCCCGGAGGCCTACGAAGGACGCAGCCTTTCAACGCTGATCGAAGGCAAGGGCAGCGATAAACCCTGGCGCGAGCATTTCTTCTGCGAGCACCTCGACCTCGCCCCCACGCTCACCTGGGAAGGCATTCGCGGCCAGCGCTACGTTTACGCGCGCTACTTCGATCAGAAGCCCGCGTATGAGTTTCTGCATGATCTGGAAACCGACCGCGATGAACTCAAAAACCTCGCCACCGATCCTGCGCATGCCGAGGCCCTGCAGAAAATGCGCGCGCTGTGCGATGCGGAGATGAACGCACGCGGTGGTGCCCTGCTGCCGATGGACCAGCGCGGATCGCGCAAAGCTGCCGCCAAGAAAGGCGCGGCCAAAAAGGCCAAAGCCGCCAAGTGACCGTACGTCTGCCACCCAGCATCCTCGACCAATCTATGAAACCTCTCGCTCTCGCCCTGCTGTCATTCTGCCTATTGGGTTCATCATTTGCAGCTCCTGCGAAGCGGCCCAACATTTTGTTCATCCTCGTCGATGACCAGTCGCCGTTTGACTTCAAGTGCTACAACCCGAAGTCGCCGCTGCAGTCACCGAACATCGACAAGCTCGCGGCGGAAGGCATGGTCTTTGATTCCGCGCGGCACATGGGTTCCTTCAGCGGCGCGGTATGCACGCCTTCACGGCACATGATCATGAGCGGACGCACCGTGTGGCATCTGCCCATCGGCCCTTTGGCGAAGGAGCACTGCCCGCCGAATCTGGAGCTGAACACGCTGGCCGCCGTGTTCAACCGCGCCGGTTATGACACCATGCGCACCTGCAAACAGGGCAACTCCTACGAGGGCGCGAACAAGCAGTTCACCGTGCGTCATGATGCCGAAAAACGCGGTGGCACAGATGAAAGCGGCAGCACCTGGCATGGAGACCAGGTCATGAATTACCTCGCTGAACGTGAAGCGACCAAGGATGCCGATCCCTTCCTCATCTACTTCGGCTTTTCGCATCCGCATGACACCCGCGACGGCCGCCCCGAACTGCTGGAGCATTACGGCGCCACCAATCACGCCGATCCCAACACGCTGCCTGCGCTGAACCCCAAGCAGCCTGCGCTGCCTGCGAACTACCTGTCCGCGCATCCCTTCAACAATGGCGACGCCGGTGTGCGTGATGAAGTGGCCGTCAGCGGTGTGTGGAAAAACCGCGATGAGGCCACCATCCGCAACGAGATCGGTCGTGATCTCGCGTGCAGCGAGAATATCGACATCCAGATCGGCCGCGTGCTGGAGAAGCTCAAGGCCATGGGCGAGCTGGACAACACCTACATCTTCTACACCGCCGATCACGGCATCGCGATTGGACGTCACGGCCTGCAAGGGAAACAGAACCTCTACGAGCACACCTGGCGCGTGCCCTTCATCGTCAAAGGCCCCGGCATCAAGCCCGGCACCCGCGTGCCGGGAAACATCTACCTGCTCGACACGGTGGCCACGCTCTGCGACATCGCCAGTATTCCCGCGCCGGAGAGCAATGAAGGCCTCAGCTTCAAGCCCGTGCTCGAAGGCAAAAAGGACACCCTGCGAGACGTGATGTACGGCGTGTACTGCGGCGGCACCAAGCCCGGCATGCGCTGCGTGAAGCAGGGCGACTGGAAGCTGATCAAGTATGACGGCATGAACGGCGCGGTGCATGAGACCCAGCTCTTCAATCTCGCGGCCAATCCCGATGAGTTCCTGAAAGAGCATGGCAAGACCGACCCGATGCAGATGAACCTCGCCGGAGATCCGAAACATGCAGACAAGCTGAAGGAAATGGAGGCGCTGCTGCTCGCTGAAATGCGCCGCCACAATGACCCCTACCGCCTGTGGGACCAGCCGACTGATGGACTGCCTCCAGTGCCCGAACCCGCGCCCAGAAAAGCCAAGAACAAGAAGGCCAAGCAGTAACCTCTCAATCCATGAAGCCCCTCGTCCTCATCCTTTCGTCATTCCTCGTGCTGGTTTCGTCCTTCGCCGCCGATGCGAAACCAAACTTCCTCATCATTTACGCCGACGATCTCGGCTACGGCGATGTGTCCACCTACCATGCCTCCGACTGCCATACGCCGAACATCGACAAGCTCGCTGCGGAGGGCATGCTGTTTTCAAACATGCGGGCGAACTGCACGGTGTGCTCGCCTTCACGTGCCGCGCTACTCACGGGGCGCTTTCCAGATCGAGCAGGTGTTCCTGGCGTCATTCGCACGAACCCGGAGGATTCCTGGGGCTATCTCGCCCCCGGCATTCCGACGATCGGCAATGAGCTGAAGAAGGCTGGCTATCACACGGCGGTGATTGGGAAATGGCATCTTGGCCTCGACTCGCCCAACACGCCGAATGAGCGCGGCTTTGACCTCTTCCACGGCTTTCTCGGCGACATGATGGACAGCTACACCACGCACCTGCGCCAGGGGCACAACTACATGCGCCGCAATGCGGAGGTCATCGACCCGCAGGGCCACGCGACGGACATCTTCGCGGACTGGGCAGCGGATTACTTTCGTGAACGTGCCAAGGAGAAGCAGCCCTTCTTCCTCTACCTCGCCTTCAATGCGCCGCATTTCCCCATTGAACCCCCGGCTGACTGGCTGGCCAAGGTGAAAGCGCGCGCGCCGGAGCTTTCTGAAAAGCGCGCGCTCGATGTCGCGCTCGTCGAGCATCTGGATGATCGAGTCGGGCAACTGCTCGCAGTGCTGAAGGAACTGGGGCTGGAGCAAAACACCGTCGTGGCTTTCGGCTCTGACAACGGCGGCTCGCTGCCGCATTCCCAGAACAACGACCCCTGGCGCGACGGCAAGACCAGCCACTACGACGGCGGCCTGCGCGTGCCCTTCATGGTGCGCTGGCCCGGGCACATCAAGGCAGGCTCTCGCAGCGACTACTCCGGCCTGAACTTCGACCTCTTCCCCACCTTCCTCGAACTCGCGGGTGCGAAGCCTTCGCCTAAGCTCGATGCGATCAGCCTCGTGCCCATTCTCAACGGCGGCACCATCGACCAGCCGCGCGATCTCTACTTCGTGCGCCGCGAAGGCGGCCCGGCCTACGGCGGCAAAAGCTACGAGGCGCTCATCCGTGGCGACTGGAAGCTCATGCAAAACACGCCCTACACGCCGCTGGAGCTGTACAACCTCAAAGACGATCCGCAGGAAAAAAACAACCTCATGGGCAAGGCGCCGAAGGTCTTCAGGGAACTTTCCACCGCGCTGCGCCTGCATGTCCAGATCGGCGGTGCAACACCGTGGCAGAAACCTGAGGTGCCATAGAAGATTGCAAATGATTTAGTGTCCGATAAGTCCAGGACAGCCCAAGCGGCTCTCCCTCTCCCCGCCCCTGAAACACGACGGCAATGGTATGTTCCGGGCACATAGGTGACGCTCACGCCTCGCCAGCATGGAGTGAGCCCTCACCCTTACCTCTCCCCCAAGGACGTCTTGGACATTGCCATATCATCGGCGGGGAGAGGGGATTCGCTTTGTGTCCGCACGAGGTATGATGCAGGAAGGCGATACATTAATTAAAATGTTCTAGCGGCTGCGATCTGCTGCGATGAGCGAATCGAGTTTGGCGATGAGTTCCTGGGTCTTCTCCGGGTTCTTGGCGCTGAGATCGTTTTCCTCCCCTGGATCGTCCGGCAGGAAGTAGAGTGCGTGCAGACCGGCGGGGTACTGATGGGGTTTGACGGAGACGATGGCTTGTGATTTGCCCTTGGCCTTGCTGCGCACGAGCTTCCAGTCGCCCATGCGGAGGCCGAAGCTGGCACCGTTGTTGTCCTGCTGCAGCAGATGGTCACGGCCTTTTGCACCGGGCTGGCCCAGCAGAGCGGGAAGGACATTGAAGCTGTCGCGGCAGGCGTTCTCAGGCAAAGCGGAACCGGTGAGAGCGGCGAGGCTGGAGGCGAGGTCAATGGTGCAGACCACCTCTGCGGAGACACCTGGCTGCACGCGGCCTTTCCAGCGGGTGATGAAGGGCGTGCGGGTGCCGCCTTCGAGCACGCTGTATTTGCCGCCGCTGTAGGGGCCTGCGGGCTGGTGGCTGCCGAGTTTTTCCACGGCACCGTCCTTGTAGCCGTCATCGAGCACGGGGCCGTTGTCAGAACACAGCACGATGAGGGTGTTTTCGGCCAGCTTGAGCCGGTCGAGCGTCTGCATGAGCTCGCCCACGCACCAGTCAAACTCCACAATGGCATCGCCACGAAAGCCGAGCGTTGTTTTGCCCTGAAAGCGTTCGTGCGGCATGCGCGGCACATGGATGTCATGACCGGCAAAGAAGAGGAAGAAGGGGCCGTCCTTGTGCGCCTCGATCCAGGTGTTGCTGCGCTTCACCCATTCGTCAGCGAGGTCTTCGTCGCGGAAGCGTGCGGCCATGCCGCCGGTGTAGAAGCCGATGCGGCCGATGCCGTTGTGAATCGTGCCATTGTGCCCGTGGGTCCAGTCCATGCGCAGCGTGCTGCGCTGCGTGATCCCGGTGGGGTAATCTTTGCTCGGCGGCTTGTCACCCACCCAGAGCGGGTCTTTGGGGTCGAGGTTTAGCACGCGATGATCGCTGACATAAACCTGCGGCACACGGTCGTTCGTGGTGGGCAGGAGATGACAGTGATCAAAGCCGATTTCGAGCGGGCCGGGCTTCAGCTCGCCATTCCAGTCCGGCTTTGGACTGCCAAGGCCGAGATGCCACTTGCCGATCACCGCCGTGGCATAACCGGCCTGTTTCATGAGGGAGGCGATTGTGGTCGTCCCCGGCTGGATCAAGGCGGGGCCGTTGGGCGGAGCCACGCCGGTGCCCTTTTGCCGAAACGCATAGGTTCCCGTCAGAAATGAAAAACGCGTGGGAGTGCAGGTGGAGGCGGAGCAGTAGCCGCTGGTGAAACGCAGCCCTTCGGCGGCGAGCTGGTCGATGTTCGGCGTCTGCAGCGACTTCGCCCCATAGCAGCTCACATCCCCATAGCCGAGGTCGTCCGCCATGATGACGATGATGTTTGGCGGTGTGGCCGCGAAAGCAGTCGGAAGACAGAACGACGACAGCAGGAGTGCTAGGATGGGGAGGCGCATGAGGAGCATCAAACATGAACCGCCGCCGAATGGCAACTCTGGAGGCACGAACTGAAATGTGACCAGTGACGATCCTGCCGGAAGATCGGTGCCTCACGCTTCGTTCCGAGCGGCCATGAAGCGCCTTCTGCTGATCTTTTCGTCATTCGTCATTTGGCATTCGACATTTGCGGCGCAGCCGAATGTCGTTCTCATCATGGTCGATGACTTCGGCTATGAATGCATCACGGCGAACGGCGGGGAATCGTATCAAACACCGAACATCGACAAGCTCGCGGCCACGGGCGTGCGCTTTGAAAACTGCCATGTGCAGCCGCTGTGCACGCCCACGCGCGTGCAGCTCATGACGGGGCGCTACAACGTGCGCAACTACATCAACTTCGGCACGCTGCTGCGCACGGAGACGACTTTTGGAAACCTCATGAAGAGCGCGGGCTATGCCACCGGCATCTGCGGCAAGTGGCAGCTTGGCGGCGAGCTGGACTCACCGCAGCACTTCGGCTTTGAGGAGTCCTGCCTCTGGCAGCAGACGCGCCGCCCGCCGCGCTACGCGAACCCCGGTCTGGAATACAACGGCGTGGAGAAAAACTTCACGCAGGGCGAGTACGGCCCCACGCTGGTGAACGACTTCGCGCTCAACTTCATCACGAAGAACAAGGAGAAGCCTTTCTTTCTCTACTACCCGATGATCCTTACGCACAATCCCTTCCAGCCAACGCCGGACAGTCCGGACTGGGACCCCACGATCAGCAGCGAGAACAAGCAGCAGTCGCCCAAGCACTTTGCCGACATGACCGCCTACATGGACAAGATGGTGGGCCGCGTCGTTGCGAAGCTGGATGAACTTGGAATCCGCGAGAACACGCTGCTGCTCTTCCTCGGTGACAACGGCACGAACATCGGCATCACCAGCCGCTTCAAGGGCACCGACTACAAAGGCGGCAAAGGCACGACCACTTCTCACGGCACGCATGTGCCGCTCATTGTAAGCTGGCCCGCTGTGATGAAGCAGGGGCGCGTCTCGAAGGATCTCGTCAGCAGCAGCGACTTCCTGCCCACCATTTGCGCCGCCGCCGGTGTCGCCGTGCCTGCGACCGTGGATGGCGTGAGCTTTCTGCCCCAGCTCAAGGGAGACTCAGGCACGCCCCGTGACTGGCTCTACACCTGGTATTCACCGCGTCAGCGCCAGGACATGACCGTGCGGGAGTACGCCTTTGACCAGCGTTTCAAACTCTACCGCACCGGGCAGTTCTATGATCTCGGTGCTGATGACATGGAGAAGCAGGACCTCGCAGCAAGCGCCCTCGCCAGCGATGTGGCCGCCGCGAAAGCGAAGCTGCAAGGAGTGCTCGATCAGTTCAAAGACGCGCGTCCTGCCGAGCTGGACCGCGAATTCCAAGCCTCCGGCAAAGGCAAGAACAAGACCGCAAAAAAAGGCAAAAAGAAACAGGCCAGGACTGAGTAACTATTGAACCACCCCATTATGCGCCCGCTGCTTTTTCTCCTTTCGACATTCGTTCTTGTCCATTCTTCTTTCGCGGCGAAGCCGAACATCCTCTTTCTGTTTGCCGATGATTTTACCTATGAGGCCGTGCGCGCCTTTGGCCACACGGACATCGACACGCCGAATTTGGACCGCCTGGCGGCACGCGGCACCACCTTCACGCGCGCCTACAACATGGGCTCCTGGAGCGGCGCGGTGTGCGTGGCCAGCCGCACGATGCTGAACACCGGGCGCAGTGTTTGGGATGCCGGCGCGGTTTACAAAACCACCGACAAGGAACGCCAGTCCGGCGTGCTCTGGTCGCAGCTGATGAGCAAAGCAGGCTACAGGACCTACATGACCGGCAAGTGGCACGTGCCGACCGATGCGACGAAGATCTTCGACATGGCCATGGACGTGCGCCCCGGCATGCCGAAGACGGTGCCCACGGCCTACAACCGCCCCATTGCCGGTCAGACCGACGCATGGAGCCCGTATGACAAATCGCTGGGGGGCTTTTGGGAAGGCGGCAAGCATTGGAGCGAAGTCGTGCATGACCACACGATCACGTTTCTCAACGACGCGAAGCGGCAGGAGAAGCCGTTCTTCATCTACGCCGCCTTCAATGCGCCGCATGATCCACGTCAGGCTCCGAAGGAATACCAGGAGATGTATCCGCTCAGCCGTATGCAGATGCCGCAGAATTTCCTCCCCGAGTATCCCTACAAGGACGCCATGGGCTGCTCCGAGAAGCTGCGCGACGAACACCTGGCGCCCATGCCGCGCACTGAGTTCGCCGTGAAGACGCACCGCAGCGAATACTATGCGCTCATCACGCACCTCGACGTGCAGATCGGCAAGATCCTGGACGCGCTTGATTCGAACGGCCAGGCCGACAACACGTGGATCTTCTTCACTGCGGATCATGGCCTCGCGGTTGGGCACCATGGTCTCATTGGCAAACAGAACATGTATGACCACAGCGTGCGCGTGCCCTTCCTCGTCGCCGGACCCGGCGTAGCGAAGGGTGCGAAAAATGACAAAGCCATCTACCTGCAGGATGTCATGGCCACGGCGCTGGATCTCGCCGAAGCGGAGAAGCCGAAGCACGTCTTTTTCCACAGCCTGCGTCCGCTGCTGAATGGCACGCAGAAGCAGTCCAGCTACGACTCCATCTATGGCGCCTACCTGGAGCTGCAGCGTGCCATCACCCACGACGGGTGGAAGCTCATCGCCTATCCGGACGCCAAAGTGCTGCGCCTCTACCACCTGGCCGAAGATCCGCAGGAGATGACCGACCTCGCGGCGAAACCTGAATACGCTGCGCTGAAAAAGCAGATGTTCGAAAGGCTGGTGAAGCTTTCCGCCGACCTCGGTGACAAGGTGGATTTGAAGACCGTGTTTGGAGAGTAGCTTCGGTGCAGGTGTTTGCGGAATGAAATGCCCGATCTCATCGTTCCCATGCGATGCCACGCCTACTTGTCATTTCGCTCTGTCTCCTTTTGTCCTTTTCAGGGCCTCCCACCTTTGCCCAGTCCCCTGCGGCCAGACCGAACATCCTGCTCATCATCACCGACGACCAGGGATATGGTGATTTCTCGATTCATGGCAACACGCACCTGCAGACGCCGAACATCGACAAGCTGGGCGGCGCGGGCGTGCAGTTTGAGCGCTACTACGTGAACTCCTTCTGTGCGCCCACGCGCGCCGCGCTGCTCACGGGACGCTGGTCCCTGCGCACGGGCTGCCATGGCGTCACGCACAACCGCGAGGCGATCCGCCCTTCCGAAGTCACGATGGCAGAGGCCTTGAAAGGCGCGGGGTATCGCAGTGCCTGCATCGGCAAATGGCACAACGGCGAGCAGTTTCCCTTCACCCCGCAGGGGCAGGGCTTTGACGATGTGTTCGGCTTCAACAACGGCCACTGGAACAACTACTTCGACGCCACGCTGCTGCGCGGCTCAAAGAAGGAGGCGACGAAGGGCTACATCACCGACGTGCTGACCGACGAGGCGCTGAAGTTCATCCGCACGAAGAGGCCGGGGCCGTTCTTCTGCTACCTGGCCTACAACGCGCCGCACTCGCCCTACCAGGTGCCGGACAAGTACTTCGACAAGTTCAAGGCGAAGGGTTTTGAAGACAACGTGGCCGCTTTTTACGGCATGTGCGAAAACCTGGATGACAACGTGGGCCGCCTGCTGGCGCAGCTGGATGAGCTGAAGCTCGCCGAAAACACGATCGTGCTTTTTATGACGGACAACGGGGGCACGGCGGGCGTGAAGATCTACAACGCCGGCATGCGCGGCGGCAAGGTCAGCGTGCATGAGGGGGGCAGCCGCGTGCCGCTCTTCATGCGCTGGCCGGCGGCGAAATGGCAGCCGCATGTGGTGAAGCCCATCGTCTCGCACATTGATGTGCTGCCCACGCTGCTGGATCTCTGCGGCGTGCAGGCCCCCGCAGGGCCGAAGCTCGACGGCATCAGCCTGCGCCCCCTGCTGGAAAGCAAGGAGTCTGCGTGGCCGGAGCGCATGCTTTTCACCCACAATCCCATCGACGAAACGAACAAGTTCCCCGGTGCCGTGCGCACGCAGCGTTACCGCCTTGTGCGCGAGATCAAAGGCCCGGCCGGCGGCTCCAAGGCCAAGGCGAACGATGACAGCGCCACGCCGTGGCAGCTCTATGACATGGCGGCCGATCCCGGTGAGGACAAGAACATCGCCAAGGAGAATCCCGAGATCGTGAAGGAGCTCAGCGCGAAATATGACGCCTGGTTTGCCGACATCTCCAGCGAAGGCTTGCAGCGGTTCCCGCTGCCCATCGGCCACACGGAGCAGAACCCCGTGGAATTGCACGCACCGCAGGCCTACTACGACAAGCCGTTGCATTTCGCGAGCGGCCCTGGATTTGCCAACGACTGGCTCATGAACTGGACGAACGCGAAGGCGAAAGTGTGGTTTGAGATCGATGTCACCAAGGGCGGCGAGTATGACGTGGAACTCGCCTACGACTGCCCGGCGGAGGACGCTGGCTCCAAGATTCGACTCAACGTGGGTGCTGCCTCACAGGAAACCACCGTTGCAGCCGCGCCGATCCAGGACATTTCCCTTCCTCATCGGGATGAAATCGGCAAGGAGCGCTATCGCAATCGCAAGTGGGCCACGTTGAAGCTCGGCACGGTCAAGCTGCCGCGAGGACCGGCAAGACTCACGCTGGAAGCCCTGGCCATGCCGGGCAGACAGGTGATGGACTTGAAGCATGTGCAGCTGACTCTGCGTTAAGTCTAAGTTCTCCTGCCTTTCACTCATCAAACCTTTGCCCACACGTTTCTGGCTAACTCAACCTTCCGCATGAAGCTCACCGCCCTCCTCCTTTCGTCATTCGCCATTCTGGTTTCGTCATTCGCGGCGGAGCCGCCGCCAAACATCCTCTTCGCCATCGCCGATGACTGGGGGGCGCATGCAGGCGCGTATGGCACGCCGTGGGTGAAGACGCCGAACTTTGACCGCGTGGCGAAGGAGGGGCTGCTTTTCAGCCAGGCTTACACCCCGAATGCGAAGTGCGCGCCTTCACGCGCCTGCATTCTCACGGGGCGCAATTCATGGCAGCTCAAAGAAGCGGCGAATCATATCTGCTACTTCCCGCCGGAGTTCAAAGGATGGGGCGAGGCCCTCGCGGAGAAGGGCTGGAATGTGGGCTACACCACCAAGGGCTGGGGCCCCGGCGTGGCGGTGGATGCGAATGGCAAGCCCCGCCAGATGACGGGCACGCCTTTCAACAAACGGAGGGCCGAAGCACCCACTCCTGAAATCCTGAACTGCGATTACGCGGCGAACTTCAGCGACTTCCTCAATGCTGCACCGGCCGACAAACCCTGGTGCTTCTGGTATGGCAGCGTGGAGCCGCACCGCGGTTATGAATTTGGCAGCGGCGTGGCCAAGGGCGGCAAGAAGCTCACGGACATCGACCACGTGCCCGCCTACTGGCCGGACAACGACGTGATCCGCAATGACATGCTCGACTACGCCTTTGAGGTGGAGCATTTCGACCGCCATCTCGGACGCATGATCGCTGATCTCGAGAAGCGCGGCCTGCTGGACAACACGCTCGTCATCGTCACTGCGGACCACGGCATGCCCTTTCCGCGCAGCAAGGGGAACGCGAACGTGCAGGCCAACCATGTGCCGCTGGCCATGATGTGGAAGAAGGGCATCCTGCAGCCGGGCCGCACGCTGAGCGATTTCGTGAGCTTCGTTGATCTCGCGCCGACACTCGTCGAGGTGGCGGGCATGAAATGGGCGGAGACCGGCATGGCGGAGTCACCGGGCCGCAGCCTGACGGATCTCTTTGCCAACAAGCCCGCGCATGTGCGCGATCATGTGCTCATCGGCAAAGAGCGCACTGATGTGGGCCGTCCGCATGACTGGGGCTACCCCATTCGCGCCATTGTGACGAAGGACAGTGTCTTCATTGAAAACTTCGAGCCCACGCGCTGGCCTGGTGGCAACCCCGAAACAGGTTACATGGATTGCGATGCCGGAGCCACCAAGAGCTTCCTCATCGACGCGCACCGTAAAAATCCCGCCGATCCCTTCTGGCAGCTCTGCTTCGGTTTGCGACCCGGCATGGAGTTTTACGATATCAAAGTTGATCCTGATTTCGTGAAGAGCGTGCCGAGGGACCCACGTGCCACCGCCATGCGTGATCAGCTTCACACCGAGCTCAAAGCGCAGGGCGATCCGCGCATGTTTGGCCAGGGCGATGTCTTCGACAACTACGAGCACGCCTCCAAGGCGAACGTGGGCTTTTACGAGAAGTTCATGAGCGGCAAACCCATGAAGGCCGGATGGATCAACCCCAGCGACATTGAACCCAAGCCTGTCCTGCCATGAGACTTTCTTTTCTGCTCATCCTCGTTTCGTCGTTCTGCGTTTCGCAGGCGTCATTTTCGGCTGCGCCGAATATTCTGTTCATTCTCTCCGACGATCACAGCTATCCGTTCATCCACTGCTACGGGCGTGAGGAGATGAAGACTCCGAATCTTGATCGCTTCGCCGCTGAGGGGATCATGTGCCGCCGCATGTTCACGGGTGCGCCGCAGTGTGTGCCTTCGCGCGCTACGATAATGACGGGGCGATCGCCGGTGGCCTGCCGCATCACGCGGTTTTCGTCGCCTCTGCCGCGGGATGAAATCACCTTCCCCGAGATCTTGCGGAAGGACGCGGGCTACTTCGTGGGCTGCTGCGGCCGCACGTATCATCTCGATGGCTCAGGACGCGGGCCCGAAGCATCGGCGCAGGTGATTGATGAGCACCACATGGTCACCTTCAAGGATCGCTTCAACTACGTCGATGCGAGCGGTCAGGACAATGTGCCGGCGAAGATGAATGAGTTCTTTGACCAGCGGCCGAAGGACAAGCCCTACTTCCTGTGGGTCGGTTTCAGCGATCCGCATCACGCTTGGAACACTGGCAAGAACCCACCTGACCCTGCGAAGCTCAAGGTGCCCGGCTTCCTGCCCGATCTGCCCGGCGTGCGCAGTGACCTCTCCGCCTACGAAGGGGAGATCGAACATGCCGACGGCGATTTTCAGCGCGTGCTCGACATCGTCAAAGAACGCGCCGGACTGGAGAACACGCTCATCATTTTCATGGGCGACAATGGCATGGCATTCCCCAGCGGCAAAGGCTCGCTGCATGATCCCGGACTCAACGTGCCGCTGCTCGCGTGGTGGCCGGGTGTGATCAAACCGGGCGGCGACTCCAGCGCACTGATCTCCGGTGAAGACATCGCGCCCACCTGCCTCGAAGCCGCCGGACTCCCGGTGCCCGAGCGCATCAGCGGCGTGAGCTTTCTGCCGCTGCTCAAAGGCGCGAAGTTTGACAATGAGCGCCAGCATATCTTCGCCGAGCGCGGCCCGCACGGCAGCGCCACCTTCAATGAAAGCACCACCGCCAGTGGCGTGGACTACAGCCGCTGCGTGCGCAGCGCGCGCTACAAGCTTATCTACAATGTCACCCCGAACCTGCGCTACACGCCTGTGGACAGCGGGAATGATCCGAGCTGGAAGGACATCGTCAAAGCACACGAGGACAAGGCGCTGGCCACCGAGTTTGAAGACCTCTGGTTCACCAGTCCGCGTCCTGTCTATGAACTTTACGACCTCAAGGAAGACCCCAATGAACTGCACAATCTCTACGGCCAGAAAGGTCTGGAAGCAGCCACGCTGGAGCTGAAGACCGCGCTGCAAAAGAAGATGATCCTCGACTTCGACTACCTGCCGCTGCCCATCGCGGGAGATGCCAAACCGAAGGGCAAAGCCGCTGCCAAGAAGGATCCCAACCGCGCGGAGCAGTTCAAGAAGCTCGATATTGATCACGATGGCAAACTGAGCCGTGAGGAGTTCAGCGCCAAACGAAACTCCGCAGATGCCGCCGCCTGGTTCAAAGCCCGCGATGTGGACGGCAACGGCTCCATCGAGGCCGCCGAATACACAGCCAGCACCGTGCCCAATCCTCCCAAAAAATAACCCAATCTCTACTCGCTCCAACCATGAAGAACCTCCTTATCTTCCTCACTCTTTCCCTCTCGCTCCGCGCCGACTTCATCACCCCGGTCTTCTCTGACGACTTCTCCCGTGACGAAGCCACACCGGGCAAAGAGGACATCGGCAACGGCTGGACCAGCAACAGTGCCTGGCGCGCGAAGGGTCATCAGCAGGTCGATCTTATCGACGGGCACATGCATGTGACCAAGCATGCGGAGGCCGACCATGGCGTGGCTATCTTTCACAATGTGGAGTTTCAGGACGGCATCGTTGAGCTGAGGTTCAAACTTGGTGAAGGTGATGATCTCGGCGTCGATTTCGTGGATCGTGAACTCAAGACCGTGCATGCGGGCCATCTCTGCATCGCGCGCGTCACCAACAAAGCGGTGACGATCACCGATTCCAAGACTGGCGGCATGGACAACGAGATCCGCGCCCGCCGCGAGAAAGGCGACAAGTCCCCCGAACTCGCCGCGCTGCTCAAATCCAAAACGAAGTCCTTCAAGCTCGACCTCAAGCCCAACGGATGGCACAGCATGAACATCAAGATCGTCGGCGATCAGATGACAGTCCGCATCGACGATCTGGAAGCTGTTTCATTCAGCAGCGAAGGCATCGCCCATCCGACGAAACGCATGATCACCCTTGCCGTGAACAAATCGGCGGATGTGGATGACGTGAAGGTTTCGAAGCTGAAGTGAGTATTCAACTCCTTCCATGCGCTTCATCTTCTTCCTCGGTCTCTTCGCCACGGCGTCTTTGGCACAATCCCAGCATGAGGTCGTCTCCGGCTGGCCGCAGTTGCCGGAGGGGCATGTGCTTGGCCTTTGTGCCGGGGTTGGTGTCGATGAGCAGAACCGAGTGTACGTTTTTCATCGCAGCGGCCGGGTGTGGTCAAAGCCGTTTCCCAAAGATGCCATCGCTGCGCCGACCGTCAGCGTGTTCGATGGCGCAACGGGACGGCTTCTCAGCACCTGGGGGGCGAACCGCTTCATCATGCCGCATGGGCTCACGGTGGATCACGCGGGCAATCTGTGGCTCACCGATGTGGGCCTGCATCAGGTCTTCAAGTGCTCTCCGGCAGGTGAGGTGCTGCTCACCTTGGGAGAGGCGGGTGTGCCCGGCAGCGATGACAAACATTTCAATCTGCCCACGGATGTGGCGGTGCTGGCAGACGGCTCCTTTTATGTGAGCGACGGCTACCAAAACACGCGTGTGATGAAATTCACTGCCGCCGGTCGCTTTGAGTTCCAATGGGGCACGAAGGGCCGTGGGCCGGGTGAGTTTCATCTGCCGCACGGCATCACCGTGGATGCGCAGGGACGCGTCATCGTCTGTGACCGCGAGAATGAACGGCTGCAGGTCTTCGATGCGAAGGGCGCCTTTAAGCATGAATGGAAAGGCCCGCAGCTCGGCAAACCGTATGGTATCGCTACAGGTCCCGACGGCCATCTCTTCGTCATTGATGGCGGTTCTCCCTCCTTGCAGCCGCAACTACGGGGCAAGGCGGTGGAACTCGATCCCACAGGGCAGGTGGTCGGCACCTTTGGCAGCCACGGCAAAGCAGCCGGTCAGTTTCAGCTCGGGCATGACATCGCGGTAGGCCCGGACGGTGCCGTCTATGTCGCTGAAGGAACAGGCGCGCGGGTGCAGAAGTTTGTGCGCAGGAAAGCATCGGAGTGACAGTTGCCTCACCTCTCCCGCTGGTTCGTTGTTCGGACCAAGGGTTTGCTGTGAAAGCAAACCGAGCGCTCGCGTAATCTATGGCACCATGACCAACCGCCGCCGCTTTCTTGCCACCACGACCTCCGTGCTTGCCTTTCCGTTCATCGCGCGTGGGGCTGCGCCTGCGGCGAAGATCATTGAGACCAAGGTGATTTCCCAGCAGCCGGAGTTTTATCATGGCTGGCCGACCGTCGTACGCAGGCAGAATGGCGAGCTGTGGGTCTCGTGGTCCGGTGGCCGTGAATCGCATGTGTGCCCCTTTGGCCAGGTGCATGCCATGACCTCGCGAGACAACGGCGCCACCTGGACCTGGCCGCGTGTGCTGCTGGACACTGCCACGGATGACCGCGACTCCGGTGTGCTGGAAACTGCGAAGGGCTCTCTCATCGTCAGCACCTTCACCTCACTGGCCTACGAAGATCATTTCAAGAAGGCCAGCACCTTTGCCGAGCACACGGACAAGGGCTGGACTTCGAAAACCATGCCGCAGGAGCAGTTTGTGAAATGGAAGGCCGCGCACGAGCGCCTCAATGATGAGGAGCGCAAAGCAGAGCTTGGCGAATGGGTGATCCGCTCCACCGATGGCGGCAAGTCCTGGTCCACCCGCATCCCCACCATCGTGAACAGTCCGCATGGCCCCATCCAGCTCAAGGACGGACGCCTGCTGTATGTGGGCAAGCAGCTCTGGACCTACGATAAAAAGGTCGGAGTGGCGGAGTCGAAGGATGACGGCCAAACCTGGCAGTGGCTGGCGGAAATCCCCACGCGCAAAGGAGACAACGCTGTCAGGTCGTATCACGAACTGCATGCAGTCGAGGCGGCAGACGGAACGCTCATCGCGCAGATCCGCAATCACAACGACGCCAACAAGGGTGAGACGCTGCAGACCGAATCCAAGGACGGCGGCAAGACCTGGAGCGAGCCGCACAGCATCGGCGTGTGGGGTCTGCCCTCCCACCTGCTGCGCCTGCGCGACGGCCGCCTTGTCATGACTTACGGCCACCGCCGCAAGCCTTACGGCAATCAGGCGCGCATCAGCAGCGACAACGGCCAGACCTGGAGCGAGGCCATGATCCTCTCCGGCGATGGCATTGGCGGCGATCTCGGTTATCCCAGCACCGTCGAGCTGGCCGATGGGACGCTGCTGAGCGTTTGGTATGAGACGATGAAGGAACCGAAGCTGGCGGTGCTGCGCCAGGCCACGTGGCGGGTGGAGTGAGGGCGGCTCAAGGAGGAGTGGGCGGAATGAATTCCGTGCTCCTTGTGCAGCATCACCGCCCTGCGCTACATTGCGATCCTGCCATGAAATGTTTTCTGCTCTTGTCTGTCTTCCTCGTCGCGCTGTGCAAACTGCATGCGCAGACCCCACCAGTCGAAGCCGCGCCTGCCCAGCTCAAACTCAACGCACCGCTCGATTACCAGGTCTTTCAACGCAGTGATGCTCAAAAAGGGAACATCACGATCTCCGGCGTGTTTGCACAGAGGCCCAAGGAGGTCTTGGTACGATCCGTGGTGAATGGACAAACAAGTGACTGGATACCGCTCACGGCAGCGATCCATGACTTGTCATTCAGCGCAGGATTTGAACTGCCCGCAGGTGGCTGGCACCGGCTCGAACTTCGCACCCAACTGAATGGCAAGGTGATCGAAGAAGCGACGGTCGAACACGTCGGCATCGGTGAGATTTTCATTGTCGCCGGTCAGTCAAACTCGGCGAATCACGGTGAAGAAAAGCAATCCACGCAGACAAGTCGTGTCTCCGTCTGTGATGGTCGGCGCTGGCAGCTTGCGAACGATCCGCAGCCCGGCGCTAGCGGCCAGGGCGGCAGTTTCATGCCGCCGCTCGGCGATGCACTGGTGAAGAAATTCAATGTGCCGGTAGCCTTCATCCCCTGTGGTATCGGGGCGACCAGTGTGCGGGAATGGCTGCCGAAAGGAGTGCCGTTTCCGCAACCTCCAACGATCGAATCCCGTGTGCAGAAGCTCCCCGGCGGTGGGTGGGAAAGCAATGGTACGGCCTATGCCAGGTTGCTTCAGCTCATGCAGGGCGCCGGCCCGCATGGCTTTCGCGCCGTGCTCTGGCATCAGGGCGAGAGTGATGCGAACCAGAGGGACCCAAATCGTACATTGCCAGGAAAGCTGTATCGCGAGTATCTGGAAAACATCATTACCAACTCCCGCCGCGACATCGGCTGGAAGGCTCCGTGGTTTGTCGCACAGGTCAGCTACCATGTGCCAGGAGATGAAGCCTCGCCCGACATCCGCTCGGCACAGGCATCCCTGTGGCGGGACGGCATCGCTCTCGCAGGGCCGGACAGCGATGCCCTCAAGGGCGAACTTCGCGAGCGACAGGGCAAGGGCGTGCACTTCAGCGGCGCAGGCCTGCGTGAGCATGGCAGCCGTTGGGCCGCTCAAATCATCCCCTGGCTGGAGCGGGAGTTGAAATGAAGTGTTCTGCGCGAAAGACTCGGGCCTGCCGCTCGCTTCTTATGTCCATGCTCCTGCGCCATTTTCTGATCTCCACGCTTCTCATCACACCCTGCCTCGCGGAATCCAACTGGCCGCAGTTTCGGGGCGAGGGAGGGCTTGGGCTTGGCACGGGGAAACCTCCGGTGGAGTTTTCGAGCACGCAGAATCTGAAGTGGCAGGTGGAGGTGCCGTTTGGGCATTCGTCTCCGTGCCTCTGGCAGGACAAGATCGCGCTCACGGGTCTCGATGGCGGCAAGCTGGTGACGCTTTGCCTGAGCCGAAAGGATGGGCATGAGCTGTGGCGCGCGGCGGCTCCGGCGGAGAAGGTGGAAGGTGCGCACCGCATCGGCAGTCCGGCCACTCCGACGTGCTGCACGGATGGCGAGCGCTTGATCGCTTACTTCGGCTCCTACGGCGTGCTGGCGTATGACTGGAATGGCAAGGTGCTGTGGCAGAAACCGCTGCCTGCGCCGATCGTGGAGTTTGGCACCAGTGCCTCGCCCATCATTGCGGATGGCAAGGTGATCATCGTCGCGGATCAGGATGTGGGCAGCTACATGATCGCGCTGGATGTGAAGACGGGCGAGCCCGTGTGGCGCGTGGACCGCAGCGAATTCCGCCGGAGTTTTTCCACGCCGTTCATCTGGCAGCATGAAGGCATTGAAGAACTCATCGTGAGCGGATCGCTCCGGACGCGCAGCTACGATCTCAAGGACGGCAAACTGCGCTGGTCTGCCAGTGGCATGGCACGCGTGTCGAATACGAGCCCCATTGCTGTGGGCGACGTGCTGATCGTCTGCGGCTGGAACGCGGGCGGGGATCCAGATGACCGTGTGGAGATGGAGCCGCATGAGGCCTTTCTCGCCGCGCATGATGCCGACAAAAACGGTTTGCTGAGCGAGAAGGAGTTTCCTGAGGGACCTTTGCGTGACCGCTTCACCATCATCGACGCCGATAAGAACGGCACGGTCAACCAGGCCGAGTATGACGCCATGCGCGACATCTTCGCCAAGGCGGCGAACCAGCTATTTGCCATCAAGGCCGGTGGCAGCGGCGACATCACGGACACGCACGTGATCTGGCGGCAGACGAAGCAGCTGCCCTATGTGTTTTCTCCTGTCATTGCGAACGGCCGCGTCTTCACCGTGAAAGGTGGCGGGCTGGCCTCTGCGTATGATGCCAAGAGCGGCAGCCCCATCTTCCAAGCTGAGCGCCTCGATGCCTCCGGCGAGTACTATGCCTCCGCCGTGACTGCTGATGGCCGCGTGTATGTGACTTCACAGCGTGGTGTGATCTCCGTGCTCGATGCGAACAGCGACACGCTGAAAGTGCTGGCGAAGAACGACCTCAAAGCGCCTGTGTTTGCCTCACCTGCGATTGTGGATGGCGTGATCTACGTGCGCACGAACAAGCACTTGTGCGCGTTTGGTCACTGAGAGATGCGCTCATTTCGAATCAGCAGCCAGAACACGGCGGCAACGATGTAGAGTGCGCCAAAGCCGGCCAGCACGGCATTCCAACCGCCAGCATGGGCGAGCAGCCAGGGCACGAGGATGGGGAACGCTGCGGCACCCAGATTGCCGCACATGTTGGTCGTCGCGCTGAGCGTGGCCACATGGGGGCCGCCGATGTTCATCACTGTGGCGCCGAGGCAGGGATTGGCCGTGGCGGCGCAGAACATGCCCGCGCTGATCACCAAGACGGCGATGACGGGATTCGCGACAAACCAAGCGCAGAAGATCAAGCATGCGCACAGCAGCAGGGCGGTGGCGGTCAGGCCCTGCCGCGCGAGGCGCTGGCTGCCCGTCCGGCGCAGCAGCACATCTGAGAGCAGGCCGCCAGCCATGCAGCCCGTCACATCGGCCAGCAGTGGCAGTGTGGTGAGCCAGCCGGAACCGAGGATGGTCACCCCGCGTGCCTCCTGCAGGTAGGTGGCAAACCAGCTGGCAAAGAATATGTACCCTGCAGCACGGCAGAACTGCTGGATGCACAGGCACCACAGCGCCGGACTGCGCAGCAGCAGCCCCCACGGCACACTCGGAGTTTCCGCGGGCTCATGTGGCGCATCCTGCTCAATCTGCGCACGTTCGGCGGCATTCACCGCAGGATGCTCCGCCGGCCGGTTCCGGTACCAAACTGCAAACCACGCCGCCCACAGAACCCCGGGCACGGCATACCACACGAACATCCAGCGCCAGCCGATGCTCACGACGAGCCAGGCCGTCAGCGGCGCGGCGATGATGCTGCCCACGGACATGAAGCCGCTGAACGCACCCGAGGCCGAGGCCTGGGCCGTGCGTGGAAACCAGCGCGCCATCACCGTGGTGCCCACCGGAACCAGCCCCGCCTGCGCCATTCCCATGAAGGCGCGTGCGCCCGTCATCACGGCCAGGTTTCCCCAGGCCAGACACGCCGTGGCCAATGACCACAACACGCCATACAGCGACAACGACCAGCGCGAGCCCAGCCGCTGCGCCAGCATGGCAGCGGGGATCTGACACAGCGCATACGGCCAGAAGAACGAGCTCATGAGCATGCCCGACTGCTCCTTGGTGATGCCGAGCTCCGCACGGATCGTGCTCTCAGCCGGTCCCACGCCGTTGCGCGTGAAATACGCCAGCGCCGCCCCCGCGCAGATGCCTGCGAGGACGATGAAGCGTGTGCGGGTGGGTTTCATGGTAGAATGATGATGGGTAAAATGATTTTCAGGTAAGTTCTTTTCAAAACATCCTCGTACCCGACATCATTTTACCAACCATGCCCATCGAAACATCCATTCCTATCCATTGCATCAGTCAGCAGGAGTTTTACGAGATTGACGCGCGAATGATGGCGCATGCTTTTGACATCCAAAATGAGTTTGGACGTCTGCTCGACGAGGTCATTTACAAGAAAACACTGGCCGAACGCTGCATCTCTGATGGCATGCCGGCCAGACGAGAGGTGGGCATCCGTGTGGAACACAAATCGTTCGCCAAGGAATACTTCATCGACCTTTTGCTGTGTGACAGCACGGTCATCGAAGCCAAAACGGCCAAGGAAACCCTCGCAGCCCATCGCGGTCAGGGAATCAATTACCTGCTGCTTGCTGAAGCGAAACACGGCAGCTTGGTGAACTTTCGTCCACCGCGAGTCGTGCGTCATTTTCTCTCCACACGTCTCACGCACGACCTTCGCCGCACATTTGAAACCACGGAATCAAACTGGCCGCCCGACGAGGCGTTTACGAACTTGCGAGATGGTGTGATTGAACTGGGCCGGGATATTGGCCTGGGCCTCGATCTGCCTCTTTATAGAGAGGCCATATCGCATTTGATGCAAAGCACCCGGCATCTCGTGCCACTGAAGGATGGGAGTTCATTGGTGGGCCATCACGAGATGACATTGCTGACACCCGATGTGGGCTTGGCGATAACGGCCCTGAATGAAACGGGCGACTTCAAAATCCATCTGCATCGCTTACTGGCTTTGACGCCTCTGTCAGGCATTGCCTGGATCAATTTGAAACTCGGCGAGGTACGCTTTGAGCACCTTAAAAGGTAAAATAATGGCGGGTAAAATGATGTCTTCTGAATCCATTAATCCGAATCATTTTACCCTTCATCATTCTACCAGTCCGCCACGCCACCATCGGGGCTGAACTCACGCAGCATGATCTCCTGCTGAATTTGAAAATCGGGAAAGTGCGCTTTGAGCACCTTAAAAGGTAAAATGATGGCGGGTAGAATGATGTCTTCTGAATCCATCAATCCGAATCATTTTACCCCCTTCATCATTCTACCAGTCCGCCACGCCGCCGTCGGGGCTGAACTCACGCAGCACGATTTCCTGCTGGAAGGGGTGCTTCTTCACCTCCGCTTCGTTGATCGTGATACCGAGTCCGGGCTTGGTGTTTGGGCGGACGATGCGGCCTTGTTTTTCGATGATGAACCCTTCCTCCACCACGTCCTGCCGCCACGGCACATCGTTGTGGACGGTTTCGCAGATGATGTAGCTGGGCTGTGAAAAGCCGAACTCCAGTGATGCGGCGGTGCTGACGGGACCCTGCGGATTGTGCGGGGCGAGGGAGATGCGATGCGCCTCGGCCAGCGCGGCGATGCGTTTGGCGGCGCTCAGGCCTCCGCAGTGGGTGATGTCGAGCTGGCAGATTTCGACCGCGCGTTTCTCAAACATGTCCTTGAAGGCCTCCAGGTTCGTCACGCGCTCGCCACTGGCCACGGGTGTGGTGAGTGCGGCATTGATGCGGGCGAGTCCGTCAACGCATTCGGGCCAGCAGGGTTCCTCGAAGAAGTAGAGGCCGAAGTCATCCAAGGCTTTGCCAAACTTGAGCCCCATCGCGGGTGAGGGCCGCGCATGGCAGTCCACCATGATGTCGATGTCCGGCCCCACGGCCTCACGCATGGCGGCCACGGCAGCGGCTGCGGCGCGCACGGGCTTCTGCCCTTCAATGGGCATCGTGCTGGGCACCGCCATGCTTTTGAAGGCGGTGTAGCCATCCGCCACGGCGGCCTGCGCCAGCTCGGCGAAACGTTTGGCGTTGTCGGCGGGTGTTTGATAAAAGTCTTCCATTTTGCCGCCGCCGAGGTGGCAGTAGGTGCGCACAAAATCACGCACGGGGCCGCCGAAGACCTTGGAGAGCGGCATGTTCGCCACCTTGCCCACGATGTCCCACAGCGCGAGGTCGATGCCTGCGATGGCCGTGGCGCGCACGATGCCGTGCCCATGCCAGAAGTGCTGCCGGTACATCACCTGCCACAGGTACTCCACCCGCGTGGGGTCTTCGCCGATGAGGAGATGCGACATGTCTTCGATCGCGCCGACAATGCTGCGTGTGTGCCACTCCAGCGTGGCCTCGCCCCAGCCGATGAGCCCGGGCTGGTCCGTGACGACCTTGACGAAGATCCAGTTTCGCATCCGCGCGTGGCAGACGAGTGTTTCGATGGCGGTGATTTTCATGGGTCGATGTGTTTGGAAATGGATTCGATCAGCTGCTCCAGACTGCCCGCCGCGACGACGGCGATGGTCTCCTGATAGATGCCGGTGTCGTAAATCTCACGCGGTGGCAGGTAGGAGGCGCCCCAGTCGGCGGCGATAGTGGCCACGAGGACGACTTTATCCGGAAAGCGGCGGCGCAGTTCGGTTTGCAGGAGGCTGTAGCTCTCTCCCTGCACGCCGACCCACACCGCATCGCCCATGTGCCAGACGACGACTTGCAGCGGGTAGCGGTCTCCGGGCGGAAGCTGGTGGAGACGATGCAGCAGGCGGGTTTTGCGCTCGCTCATCGCACGGTAGTCGGCCGCGCGGGATTCATCGCCAGCGGCGCGCGCGGCGGCCTCGGCGGCCTGGAATTGATCGAGTTCGGCCTGCACCTGCGCCACGGTGGGCTGGCCGGGGCGGTAGTGCAACGGCTCGTGCCAGCGTTGAAGCTTCCACCCGGCTTTGATGTCCAGATCAATCTTCTCGTGCTTCCACGCGCCGAGGGTCGCGCCGGAGACGACGGGACCTTGATAAACGAAGGTCGTGCCTGCGGCTGGCAGCGCGGTGAGGGTCGAGAGCGCGGCGTAACCCAGCTCGCGACCATTGCGATCCGCGACGGCGGTGTCGCCGACGAAGCCTTCGCGCGGGCCGAGTTCGCCGCTGGCACCTTGCAGAAAGAGGCAGGGCGCAGTGGTCTCGCGCTCCACGAGCTCGCGCATCGCGCCGATGTAGTCAGGACTGATGAGCGTGTTCTCCCACGCGAGCGTGGTGGGATGGCAGGCGTAGTTCACAATGCTGGCGAGCATCCGCCCATCGTCTGCCGTCACCCGCGCCACGATCACGCTGTCATCCGCAGGCACGCCGGGATTGTGGCCGCAGATGAACTGGCTGCCGTCCCAGAAATCGCGCTGCGTGGCCAGGCTGCAGCGGCCCCGGCCATAAACGATGCCCGCCGGCACCAGCGAGGCGAGGCATTGACGCACGAGCCGGCCTGCTCTCTCGCCCAGCGCATGCAGGTAGGGCGGAATCAAATCGCCCCCTGGGAGCGCGGCGCGGTCCAGTCCCATGAGGCCCGCGCCATGGGTGTGGGAGAAGACCACGAGCACCTCCTCCTGCGCCACGCCGCCGATCTCGGCGGCTTGCGCAACGAGCTGCGCGTGCTCCGTGGCTCCCATCACGCAATGATCCAGCGCGAGGAGGATCTGCCGCTCCTTTCCCTCCATGGCCGCAAACACCGCCACCGTGGCCCGCAGCGGGCGGTGCACCCCGGTGGCGCGCTCATGCTTCGCCGCGCCCCACATGCGGTGGTAGATGTCCGGCGGAGGCGTGATGTCACACCACGCGAGCGCAAAACGGCATCGGCTTTGCGGTGTGGGGTCTTCGGTGCGGGAGAGTTCGGGCATCCCACATCAAAGGCACGGCTAACCAACAACTTTCACCACTCCATGAATCTGCACTGCCAATGCGAGTATGCGCATTGCGGTTCACGGCCCGCGATCACTGCGCCAAAAAATTCTGCCCTCTGGTGTGGTTTTCAGACCACGAGGTTGCTGCGAAAGCCACCGGGACCGCTGCGTAATTTACGGCATGATGACCCATCGCCGCCGCTTTCCTGCCACCGCCGCCCTCGCTTTCGGTCTCGCCGCATTCTCATCTCTGCTCGCTGCCGACAGCGCCATCGACATCGGCTCTCGTCGCGAGTTGTTTGTGGATGATCTCTTGATCGACAAACTGAGCGGCAAGGCGGAACAACTGCTGCATCATCCGCAGATCCAGGAGATCGCGCTGGTGCATGACCTGCCGTGGGAGGGCAGCGGCAGCGGGTATCACAGTGTCTTTAAAGATGGAGACAAGTACCGCATGTACTACAAGAGCTGGCAGCTCACCGTGACGGCACCGGGCAAGGTGAACACCGGAGAGCATCCGCTCTTCACCTGCTACGCGGAGAGCGATGACGGCATCCACTGGCGCAAGCCGGAGCTGGGCCTGCATGAGTTCAAGGGCTCGAAGGCCAACAACATCGTCATTCCCCATGGCAAGATGGGCAAGGTGGACCCCGATGGCGGTCATCCCGCCGTCTTCAAAGACGAGAATCCCGCCGCACCTGCGGATGCGAAGTACAAAGCTATCGTGCGCTCGAATTCGCCGAAAGGACTGCTCGCGCTGAAATCGCCCGACGGCCTGCGCTGGTCGCCGATGGCCGATGCTCCTGTCATCACGGACGGCGCGTTTGATTCTCAGAACCTCGCGTTCTGGGATGCGCACAGCGGCCAGTATCGCGCCTACTGGCGCTACTTCACCGGCGGCACCACGGATGAAAAGAACTGGAAGCCCACGGGGGATCGCGCCATCCGCACCGCGACCTCGAAAGATTTCATCCACTGGGAAAACCAGCACGATCTGAGCTACGTCGATTCCCCCAGCGAGCAGCTCTACACCAATCAGGTGAAGCCCTACCACCGCGCGCCGCATCTGCTGCTCGGCTTTCCCACGCGCTACAGCGAGCGCGGCTGGTCCGACAGCATGCGTGCGCTGCCCGAGCGCGAGCACCGCGAATGGCGCTCCAAGGCCAGCGACCGCTACGGTATGGCCATCACCGAAGGTTTGTTCATGAGCAGCCGCGACGGTGTGAAATTCAAGCGCTGGAACGACGCCTTCCTGCCGCCCGGCATCGAACGCTCCGGCACCTGGAACTACGGCCATCAGTACATCGCGTGGCATCCGGTGGAGACGAAGTCAGCGCTTGAAGGCGCACCGAATGAGCTCAGCTTCTACGCCACCGAAAGCTACTGGACCGGCAAGAGCAGCCAGCTCCGCCGCTACACCCTGCGCCTCGACGGCTTTGTCTCCATCCGCGCTCCGATGAGCGGCGGCGAGCTGACAACCAAGCTCCTCACCTTCACAGGCAAGGCCCTCACGATGAATTTCGCCACCTCTGCTGCTGGAGGCATTCAGGTGGAGATTCAGGATGCCGCTGGCAAACCCATCCCTGGATTTGCGCTCGCCGATGCGCAGCCCACTTTCGGCGATTCCATCAACCGCACCGTGACCTGGAAAAGCGGTGGTGATGTGAGCTCACTTGCGGGGAAAGTCGTGAAGCTGCGGTTTGTGCTGAACGACGCGGATTTGTATTCGATCAAGTTTGAGTGAGGAAAGCTGTCTCGTTGCGCCGCAACTGGTCATCATTTCTTGAGAGAATAGCGCCCCGTTTTCTTGCCGCCGTTCTTCTCGATCATGCCAGCCTTCAGCAAGGGGCGCAGCAGATCCATGGCTCCCTGTCTTGAAACGCCGAGTGCCTCCCACAACTCCGCTGGGGCCATGCTGCCGTGGTCGGACAGCAGCTTCAACAATTGCTCCTGGCGAGGACGCAGCACTACCTTTTCAGGTGTTTGGCGGCTGAAGGTTTGCACACGCAGCCACGTGCGCTCCAGTGTCTGGTGCAGACCTGCAGCGCAGTACTCCAACCAGCCGGACACGTCTTCTCCAGCCAGCCTCACCGCATCCAGGGCGCGGTAGTAGCCCGGACGGTCTTCCCAGTAGTATTCGTCCACGCTGAAAATGTGGTGGCTGTCGAAGCCACGCCGGTACAGCTCCCACAGCCCCAACGCACGGCCAGTTCGTCCGTTGCCATCGGCAAAGGGATGGATGTGCTCAAACTGATAATGCAGGAGGGCGGAGCTGAGCACCGGAGACAGCTCAGTGGACTTGGTGTTCCACCATTCGAGCAGTTCAAACATCAGTGCGGATACATCCGCCGCCGGAGGAGGAACATGACGGCCCACTCGCACAGCGATGGTGCGGTAGCGGCCCGCCTCGCCCTGATCCATGACGGTGTCGACGAGCAGCCGATGCAGCTCAAAGATGTCCTCATGCCGGATTTTCTTCTTCCGGGCATTTTTTTCCACATAGCGCAGCCCCGCGAAGTAATTCAGCACCTCGCGACTGGAACGCTGATCCGCCGCTGCCAGCTCCCGCCCTTCCTCCAGCGCACGCACCTGCTCCAAGGTCAGCGGATTGCCTTCGATGGCGGTGGAGGCATGGCCGTTGCGCGTGCGCGTGTCCTTCTGCAACGCTGGAATCCACGACAAAGCCACCGCTGCCCCTTGGATGCGCTCTCGCAAAGTGGCGATACCTTCGGCCAAGGAAAGCAGTCGAGGGCTGATGGTGAACTGTGGTTCGTAGGCCATGAAGATAAGTCAAGCATGAGTCAAGTTATCAGTCAAGAAGACCGTCGTGACAGCAAATTCGACGGCACTGGCACCGCTCGGCTGGAGGTCATGGCTGCCGTGATGCGAGTGCTAAGCGTTGCCACGCCCTTCAGGTCATGCAATTTGGTGGCGCAGCATTTGAGATGCCAATCAAGTGAATGAGCCTGCACCGTCGCAGACTCATCCGCATCATCTTGTCACCAGACGGAGGTTTTTACACCTTCGCCAAAATCGCATTAAACGTCGCGCTCGGACGCAGCGCTGCATCGGCTTTCGCGAGGTCGGGCTTGTAGTAGCCGCCGACTTCGACGGGGTTGCCCTGAACGGCGAGGAGTTCGGCGACGATCTTGGTTTCGTTGGCGGTGAGCTCTTCGGCGATGGGCTTGAAGTGGGCCTGCAACTCGGCATCGGCGGTCTGGGCGGCCAGGGCCTGCGCCCAGTAGAGGGCGAGGTAGAAGTGGCTGCCGCGGTTGTCGATGGTGCCGAGTTTGCGGCCGGGGCTGCGATCGTTTTCGAGGAACTTGCCGGTGGCGGCGTCGAGGGCGTCTGCCAGCACCTTGGCCTTGGGCAGGCTGAAGTTTTCGGCGATGTGCTCAAAGCTGGGGGCGAGCGCGAAGAACTCGCCGAGGCTGTCCCAGCGGAGGTAGTTTTCTTCGAGGAACTGCTGCACGTGCTTCGGCGCGGAGCCGCCGGCGCCGGTTTCAAACAGGCCGCCGCCGTTCATGAGAGGAACGATTGAGAGCATCTTGGCGCTGGTGCCGACTTCGAGGATGGGGAAGAGGTCGGTGTTGTAGTCGCGCAGCACGTTGCCGGTGACGGAGATGGTGTCCTCACCTTTGACGATGCGCTCCAGCGAGAAGGTGCAGGCATCAGCGGGCGTCATGATGCGGATGTCGAGGCCGCTGGTGTCGTGATCTTTGAGATACGTCTCCACCTTGGCGATGATCTGGGCGTCATGGGCGCGGGCCTTGTCGAGCCAGAAGATGGCGGGCACGCCGGAGGCGCGGGCGCGTTTGACGGCGAGCTTCACCCAATCCTGGATAGGAGCGTCCTTGGTCTGGCAGGCGCGCCAGATGTCGCCAGCTTCGACGGCGTGCTCAAGGAGCACAGCGCCTGCGCTGTCGGTCACGCGGACGGTGCCGTCGGCGGGGACTTCGAAGGTCTTGTTGTGGCTGCCATACTCTTCGGCTGCTTGGGCCATGAGGCCGACGTTCGGGACACTGCCCATGGTCTTGGGGTCGAGTGCGCCGTTCTTTTTGCAGAAGTCGATCACGGCCTGGTACACTCCGGCGTAGCAGCTGTCCGGGATGACGGCCAGCGTGTCCTGCTCCTTGCCGGCGGCGTTCCACATCTTGCCACCGCCGCGAATCATCGCAGGCATGGAGGCATCGACGATGACGTCGCTCGGCACATGGAGGTTGGTGATGCCTTTGTCGCTGTTCACCATGGCCAGCGCGGGGCCGTTGGCGTAGGCGGCCTGGATGTCGGCTTCGACTTCGGCCTTCTTGTCCGCTGGCAGCTTGGAAAGCTTCGCGACGAGATCGCCGAAGCCGTTGTTCAGATCGACGCCGATTTCAGCGAACGCAGCGGCGTGCTTGGCGAGGAGGTCCTTGAAGAACACGCGCACGGCATGGCCGAAGATGATGGGATCGCTCACCTTCATCATGGTGGCCTTCATGTGCAGGGAGAAGAGCACGCCGTCCGCCTTTGCCTTGGCGATCTGGCTTTCGATGAAAGCAACGAGCGCCTTCTTGCTCATGAGCGTGGCGTCGATGATTTCACCGGCTTTGAGCGGGGTCTTGTCCTTCAGCACCTTGGTGGTGCCGTCCTTGCCGATGAACTCGATCTTCACGTCCGTAGCGGCAGGCACGCAGACGGATTTCTCGTTCGAGAAGAAGTCATCCTTGCCCATGGTGCCCACGCTGGTCTTGGAATCAGCGCTCCACTTGCCCATGGAGTGCGGGTGCGCCCTGGCGTAGTCTTTCACGGCCTTGGGGGCACGGCGGTCGGAGTTGCCTTCGCGCAGCACAGGATTCACGGCGCTGCCCATGACCTTGGCGTAGCGGGTCTTGATGTCTTTTTCGGCGTCGGTCTGCGGGTTTTCGGGGAGGCTCGGCACGGCGTAGCCTTTGCTCTGCAACTCGGCGATTGCGGTCTTGAGCTGCGGCTGGGAGGCGGAGACGTTCGGCAGCTTGATGATGTTCGTGGTGGGCTCCAGGCAGAGCTTGCCGAGGTAGGCGAGGTCATCGGACTGCTTCTGTGCATCCGTCAGGAAATCGGGGAAATTTGCCAGAATGCGGCCTGCCAGGGAGATGTCGCGCGTTTCGACCGTGATGCCGGCGGGCTTCGTGAAGGCCTGCACGATGGGCAGGAACGAAAAGGTGGCCAGCAGGGGAGCTTCGTCGGTCAGGGTGTAGATGATCTTTGCGGACATGATTTGGAGGGGAATTGAGAGCGTAAGAGCTAAACGCGACCACGCTGCAACGCAAATCCAAGGTGCGCAGCTTGTGTGTCTGGCACACTGAAAACAAGAGAAGCGGACCCCCTGGGCCCGCTTCTCCGCAGATGTTGCATAGGTTAGGCGCCGACTCAGCACGCAGGCGCTGGCCGCCCTGTGAGCAGGGCGTCCATTTTGTCCATGCAGGTGTTCCAGCCCTGGCTGTGGTTGCCTCGGCTTTCGGCCGACGGGAAGCCGCTTTGAGTGAGGCGCAGCTCGGTTTGATCACCGCTGGCGATGAACTCCACGGACACGACCGATTCGCAGCCTGCCCATTCCTCATCGCCTTCATATGTCCAGGTAAAAACCACTTTGGCCGGCGGCGTGATCTCACGATAGACACCCGTGACGATGAAGGTCTCGCCGCTCTCCGGGGCATGGGTGACGAGGCGGTAGCTGCCGCCGATGCGAAAGTCCGTGGTGCAGGTGGTGGTTTTGCCGCCACAGCCAAACCATTGGTTCATGGACTCGGCGGTGGTGAAGGCGGCAAACACGCGCTCGCGTGGGGCATTGAACAGGCGTGTGAGGTTCAGGGTGTCGGATTCGGCGGTGGTCATGGGTGTTGAATGGCGGTGTGGCGCAATTAGTTAACCAAAAGGTTAACAATGAAAGGGCGATTTTGTGGCAAGTTTGACTGCCTTCATTCCGTTCACCGCAAAACTCCGCGGATGGCAGGCACCAGCAGCTCCGCGACGAGCTGCTGTCCGAGGTCATTCGGATGCATGCCGTCCAGCAGCATGCCCTCGATGGTGGTCTGGTGCTTGGCTGCGAATTCGGGGTAGGCGGCGCGGACATCCACCAGCGGCACTTTCAGCTCTGCGGCGAGTTTGCGCAGTGCGTCGTTGTAACCCGCGAGCGTGGCGGAGTCGAAGCCGTCTTCGGCAGCGGGGTCGTAGGGCGGTTTGCCATACACCTCTTTAAGCTTGGGCGTCCAGCGCAGCGGATTGGGGGTCATGAGGATGACCTGGGCCTTCGCCTCCTGGGCGGCGGCGATCATGCGGCGCAGATTGCTGAGGTATTCGTCCAAAGGCACGCGTGGCGCCTTTGCAGGTGGGTTCCGCCACACATCCACGGCGGAGTCATTGATGCCGAACTGCATCACGACGATGCGAGGGTTGTATTTGAGCACGTCGGTTTGCAGACGCTTGAGCGCGTCCCGCGTGGTATTGCCGCCGATGCCTGCATTGTGCACGGCGAGCGAGGAGCCGACGCTTTGCAGCATGGTCTCCACGCGTGTGGCATACACCTTCAGGCTGCCGCGTGGCGCGGTGGTGGAGTCGCCAAACATGACGATGCCGCCCGGTTTCGGCTCCGCCTTGGGTGGCGGGACAAAGACCGGGATCTCACCCGCGCCGAGATCTGCCGTGTTGATCTTCATGCGCAGGCCGCCCTGCATCGTGGTGATCCACAGTTCACCGGGCTTGTGCTCATAAAGATAAGGGTAGGACACGCGGCCACCGGGCACGTAATTCGCCGCCACGATGACGGGCTTTGACCATGTGGCCGCTTCATCGTCTGAAAACGCCAGCGACAGCTCCACCCGGCTGGAGCCGCTCTTCGGATCATGACGCGGCGGCGCATTCCACAGCAGCGCGATGCGGCCATCGCTCAAACGCGCCATTTGCGGGCAGCAGGTGACGGAGGCGATCTTCGTGGTCTGCAGGCCGGTCCATTTCAAACCATCGTGTGAAGTCGCCTCCCACAGAAAGCCCGACTCCGTGCGCAGGAGCAGGTAGAGGGAGTCGTCTTTGCGTTCAATGACCGTACCTTCGAGGGAGCCCGCGTGATCGTGCGTACCGACGCCGTAGTCGAGCATGTCGCCGCGCTGCCAGCTTTTGCCGAGATCATCTGAGGCCCACATGACCGTGGCATGCCGCCACTGCGGGATGATTTCCTGCCCCACCAGCACGATGCGCCCGGACTTCATCTGAATCATCGAGTGAATGCAGCCGCACCATGGCGTACTGAGCAGCACGGGTTTCTCCCAGGTTTTGCCATCGTCTGTGCTGCGGCAGGAATAAGTCGGCAATACGAAAGCCTTCCAGTCCACGCCCGGTTCACCCCAGTGCCAGCCCTTGGGTTCCTTGCGTTCCGCACCGTTCATCCAGGCGGATATGATGACACCTTCGCGAGTGCGCAGCAGCGCGCGCTCGTTGCTGACGTTGAACTTCGCCGGTTCGGCAAACAACGGCGTGCTGCTCCAGGTGCGGCCTTCATCGGCACTGCGCAGTGCGTTCTTCGCATCAATGCACAGCACGCCGCCGTCTGCTGTGGTGACAAATGGTCCCTGATGCGTGAAGGGCAGCGCCGCCGCCTTGGGATGCAGCTTGGGTGAGTCAGCAGCGAAGGCGGTGGCGGTGATGCCTAGGAGCAGCGGGAGGAATCTCATGGTGATTCATTTGTACGCGTTGAAACAGGAGCTTGTACTCATGGCGCTCTGGTTCTGCAAGCAGACCAGCAGAAAGGCAGGAGTGCCCATCGTACCTCTCTTCAGGCGATCACATTCTCACCGCGATTCTCCTTCTGCTGAATCGTCACCGGCCAGCCGGGAAACTGATTCGTGGGCTTGCCGTCTTTCACGTCGATGAGGAAGCGGAAGGACTCGATGAAGTAGGTCCGCTTCTCCGTGTCGAAGGTGATGAAGCCGAAGCCGCTGCCTTTCTCGTGAGCTTTCTCGTAGCGGTTCGCCGCCTGCCCGACCACGGGGTTGCCCACGGCGTAGACGTAGGCCTTGTTGCCGAGACCTTCGATGAACTCGCCTGTGTCCGGCAGGCCATGCTTGGGCCGGTTTTCATGCGGCATCTTGAGCTCATCCGGCCGCCACCAGCGGGGATAACCGGCGGAGATGGCAGGCGTGCAGAAGGACCAGTTGCTGTCGCGCTGCTTTTCCACGCCGTACTGCGTCAGCGTGGTGAGATGCTGGTCACCATTGATGTGCAGCGCCATCGAGGGACGCATGATTTCCACTGCACGATTGCGCGGCGTTTGCGGCCAGCCGCCGGAATCGAGATCGGCTTTCAGGTAGCCATCGGGCCCGCCATGATGCGTCGCTACATTCGCAAACACCGTCTGGCTGAGCACGGCCTTCAGTGAGTGACCGCGCCAGTCCACGGCCCACTTTTTGAGGAACTCCTCCTGCCTCTCGCCGAGCAGCACGAGGCCGGGTTTGTCGAGCTTCGAGGTGTCGAAATTCGCATCAGGTACGTGGTCAGCGCGGCCAGCGCCCGTCTCCACATGCTCTGGGCCGCTCTTCCACTGGCGGTCCGCGATGATCGCAAAGCTCACGCCGCCATAGACCATGTCGCCATAGTACACACTGATGTCCTGCTGCACCGGCTTGGGATCATACGCATCCGGGTGATGCGCCACATTGGTCTTGTGCACCACGTTGACCATGCGCGCAGGCTCGATGTAACCGCCCTTCGAGGAGGCGCCCGTATCGCCCACGTCCATCTTCTTGCCGCCCTCGCCCCAGATGTTGCCCTGGAACACATCGTGATCATCCGGCAGGCAGAGCGTGGGTGCATTGCGCATGACCTCGCGGAAGGCCCAGCCGTGCTGGTAAAACTTGCGCAGGTAGTTCAGGATCGCGGGCTCGGCAGGTTCACGGATGATGCCAAATCCGCCGTGGTTCTCATAGATCTGATCGCCTGAGAAGAAGACGAGATCAGGATCGAGCTTGAGCAAATTTTCCGCCACGGGCGCATACGGAAAGCCGTAGTCGTTCTGGCAGGTCAGCGCCGCCATGCGCAGGGGGCGGCCTTCAGGGTTGGCCTTGATGGTGCCGGTCCACTCGTGCAGTGTTGCGTGCATGCTGTTCTTGGGGAACTCCCAGTACACTACCTTGTAGGGCGTGGCCTGCTTCGCGTTCCATTGGGGAATGCGGAAGGTCGCCACCCAGGCATCGGGGTCCAGCTTGGCTTTGCTGAGTGGTTTCCATTTGTCATCCTCCTGCACCAGCAGTACGACGGATGACTCGTCCTTTGCTCCCATGGGGGCGGTCAGTACGCTCAGCTTCATCACAAATCCCTCGTCCGTGCGTGAATCGCTCAGCGAATACATTGACCACAGGAGGGGGCCGAAACGGTTCTCTGGCGTGTGAGTGAAGGCTTCACCATCCGTCGTCCAGTTTTGAAACCGGTAACGTCCTGCTCCCGCGTTTCCTGCTTTGTCCTTGTTGTTGTTCTTTTTTGCACCCGCAACCGCGCCAGCGGCGAAGTTGTTGGCGATCGACACATTGCCGAGAATCGCATCTGCATCGAATACGTGCGAGACGGTGCCCAACTCTGTGCCGGAGTCCACGGCGTACACTGTGAGTGTCAGCGCACACTTGTCACCTTCAGGTGCGCCCTTGAGCGTCAGCTTCACCTGCGTCAATGCGCTGCCATCTTTGACGGGTGCGGTCTTTGGCCCCAGCAGGAGCGTGTCGCCCTGCCATCCGGCATTGATGCCCTTCTGTACAAAGCAGTTGCTGCGGTATTCGTTGAGCTCGCTGCGAATGCCGATGCGAAAGCCCGCGCCGCCGTCGCTCTTGCCGATTTCCAGCCGTGTCAGTGTCACGCTCAGGGTGAAGGCAGCGTTCCGTGTCACCTGATGTGTCAGGGAATGCACGCTGCGCCCACCACCCATGCTGAGGCACTCCGCACCGCCTTCGCTCACGCGCCAGTCTTCCATGGGATTCGCCCAGTACTCGCCGCCCAGAAACACGCGGTCATGCGTTTCGGGCCAGGGATCCCTGGTCATGGGCTGGGGATTCCTGGGGCTCGGTGCCGTCTCGGCAACCGCGCTGCCGCGGGCACCGAGGCCCATCAGCGTGCCTGCCGTCATCAGCTTGAGTCCAGTGCGTCGGGAGATGTTCCGTTTCATGAGTGCGATGCAACGATGGCAATGGGTCGCGCCCATCATTAAATTTGGCCTTTCGCCTCAACTGCCTTCCGGCGCTTCTGCAGCAATGCGGCGGTAGATTTCCTTCGCGGCCTCATACGCGTGTCTGGCTTCCTCCCGCTCTGCCGGGGCGATGTTTTTCTCTCGGACGCGCCAGAGCTGCTCGATGCAGGCGAGGCACCACTGGGCGCTGCGGCGTGAGGCGCGGATGGGTTGTTCCGCGACGATGACGTTCACCGGGTTCGTGTGCAGTTGCGGAAACTGCCGCACCGCCACCCAGCTGCTGCGTGGGATGTCGGTGCTGAAGGTGATCTCGTGAACCTGATCATCTGCAGGCACTTCGCGCATGGCCACGGGCTGGCCATTGACGATGAGCTCCAGCTTGCGTTTGCCACCGGCATAGGGTTGCGCCGAAGTGACATCGTGGTAGTTCACCGTGTCACCGGTCAGACGTGTGCCCGCCACGGGCACTGCACCGCCATAGGCGATCTCCAGCGGTGTCTCAGAACTGAACGCGGCCTTTACACGCACTTCGACCTTCCCCGGTTTCGCGAGGCGCACCTCGCCGCCGGAGAGCTGGCCGGCGACGGTGAAGTCCAGCGCGTGCGCATAGCCATCGCTCACATAGCTGCGGCCCTGCGCCATCGCCTCGCACCACTTCTTGAAATCGATGCGGTCGATTTTGCCGAGCTTCACGTACGTGCGGCCCTGGCCCACGCGTGTGCCGCTCATGCAGGGGAAGTCGGTCTCTCCTGCGGCCTTGAGCGGAAAGCCGCAGTTCATGAGGTGATACCAGGTGTTCCACTCCAGCAGCCGTGCGGTGTCCATCGCGCTGATGAAATCACACACGCCATGCGCGGTGGTGACGAAGATTTCATGGCCGCCCGCGTCGGGAATCGCGAAGTTGGGCAGCAGATCCAGGACGCGCTCATGGCTGCTGGTGAGTTCGGCTTCGTTGAGTCCGCCATCGTGGTCGGCATCAGTTTTATCAAACGGCTCCGGCAGCAGCGCGTTCTGCGCTTCGGCAGCCGTGAGCCGCGCATCCTTGCTGGCATCGTAGAGATCAAGCAGGCGCTTCGCAGCTGTGGCGGAGTTCACCTGCATGCCACTGCCAGAGTGCGGATAGCCGGTGAAGCCGCCCTGCTTCTTCGTCCAGCGCAAGGCGGGCAGGGTCCAGGTGGGCCAGCCTTTGATGCCGTCTGCGCCGGGATACACCAGCTCGCGCAGATTCAGCAGGCACACGTGGCCGAGTGCTGCGGAGCCAAAGCCGCTCACTTCCATGTCGTATTTCATTTGCGTCAGCGGCTCGCTGATCAAATCGACCTTTGGGCCGAAGAACTGGCGCTGGTAATCGAAGCAGTAGCCCCATGAGAGCACGCAGCCGACGTTCAGCCCCTCGCCTTTCACCTGCTGAAACATGTGCTCCGGCCGCATGCCTTCGGAGGGGGAGGTGTAGTGCGCACAGCCCGCCGCGTGGATGTGATGATCGCCGCTGTAATACCCGAAGTCCGCCGCATGAATCCAGCGTGCAAGCTTCACGGGAAGCGTGGTCTCCTTCGCCGCCGGGATCGTCACCTGCGTCTTCACCGTGCGGTATTCCGGCCCGCGTGATGCCTGCATTGTAAACTCGCCCGGTGGCAGCAGCACGGTAGCGCCGCTGGGGCGATACAGGTGTTTTTGGAAAAAGAAATCCGGAGCAAGACGGCGCGCCTGCGGCGGAAAGACATGGCCTTGAGCATCGGTGAAGGTTAGCCGTGCCGTGGTGGACGTGCCGTCGAAGTCCTGGATGTCGAGCTTCACCGTCACTGCCGGTGAGAACTGAAACAGGACCGGGACCTCCGCGCGGAAGCCGAGATCCTGCGTTCCCTGGCCGATGTCGAACACGAGCGTGGCCTCGCGTTTGCCCGCCTCGCTCGAATAGATAAGTGCGATGACGTATTCGACTTCCAGACCGCTGAGGTTCGCTGTCATCGGCGGCGCATCAAACAGGCTGATCTCCAGAAAGCGGTCGGCGCCCTGCGTGTTCTCGTTCTCCCGCAGCTGCGTCTGCCGCTCGCGCTCCATGGTGAGCTTGGCCACGCCTGCATAGGAGGGACCTGCCTGCGGGCTGCTGATCTGCAGGCGCGCCACGCTGGTGGCGTGGTTGATCACTTTGATCAGCACGGGCGTGTAGCCTGCCTGCTGCACCTGCGAGGTGGCTGGTCCGCGCTGCGCCTTCACGCGTGATTCCGGGCTGATGTCCACCACGCACAGCACCTGCGGATCCAGCGCGGTCTGCACTCCCGCGCCATCACGCGCCGTGATGGCGGTCTGCAGCTTCGTGCGCAGTTCGTCTGCGAGCGGTCTGCCGAGATAATCCAGCGCCTGCATGATGCGCTGCGCGTTGGCCGCCAGCGGCTGGCCTTCGACTTCGACCACCGGCAGCGGCTCTGCGTAGGCTGCAAAGGAGAGCGTCGCGACCAGGGCGCAGATTTTGTTCATGACCTCTATACGTCACGAACGCACACATCTTGGATCAGGGACTGAACTCCACCACGGTGCTCACCATCGCCTCGCGTTCATCGCTGACGGTGATGAACCAGGTATTGGCATCGGCAGGGGGTTTGGGGGCGGTGATGGTGTGGTCCTTGATCGTGGCGGGGACGGACTTCCATTCGCGTTTGGAGCGCAGGCCGGTGTCGGTGGTGTAGTTAAGCTCGGCTTTCTTCAACGGCACCTTGCTCGCGCAAGTGACGGTCACATGGTCACCTGACACGACAGGTGCGCCCGGATTGGGCAGGGCATCACCGCCACGGCATTTCGAGTCGATGAACAGGCCGATCTCTTGCGGTGCCCAGCCGGGAGGATGCCCGTGCGGCATCTTGATCTGGATGCGGATGTGTTTCTCGCCGGGCACGGCGTTGTAGCTCTTCATGTAGCTGTCGAGCACGTAGTGCACGTCGTTGGTGCCATTCACAAAGAGGATGGGCACGTGGCAGCGCGGCAGCAGGCTGCCGGGATCGTATTCCTTCACCCACAGCGCGCGGTGCTCGGGGTCCAGTTTGTCGATGCTGGGCTTTTGCACGGACTCACCTTCATGCAGGAAGCCGCAGCCATAGACGGGCACGGCGGCTTTGAAGCGGTCATCCAAAGAAGCGACGAGACAAGTCGTGTACCCACCCCAGCTGATGCCGGTGACGGCGGTGTGCTCCGCATCCACTTCGGAAAAACTGCGCAGCAGGGAGTGCGCGCGCATCACGCTCGCGGCGGCGTGGAAGGGCCAGTCGTCGCTCGTGTCAGGGGTGAGGACGCAGTCGAATTTTTCGGGATGACCGTGCATCGGGCCACCATTCGGCAGGCGCGTGCGTACGCCGCGATGCCCATTGCCAATCGCCATGCCGGTCTTGGGATCAAACTCGGGCTCAGGTGGGCGCGAGCCGCTCAGATCCATGGCGATGGCTGCGTAGCCACGCTTGGCCCAGAGATGCACCCAGTCGGCAAAGGCAGTGCCGCCACCGCCGTGAATGAGCACCACACCGGGGAACTTGGTGCCGGGCTTCACCTCCTGACCTAGCGTGATCGGCGAGGCATAAAACGCGAAGACTTCCGTGTCATGGCCCTGGTACTTTTCACCCGCATAGGTTAGCGAATGAATCGGCTGATCCTGCCGCACCCACTTCATGGCGGGAACGTTATTTTTGAGCGCATCCAGATCCCATGGGCCGACTTTTTCGGCATGGATGGAACTGGCGAGACAAACAGCGGCGGTAAAAAGAGAGTACCTCATGGCGGGAGATCAAACGCTCCCGCCAAGTCAATTCAGCATCTTTTTTCTACCGCTTGGGGCACGCGGTTGTTCTCCTCGTGCCACGGACGGATCACGGCGACATCAAAGCTGGGAGCACGCGAACTCTCCCGAACAAGGTGGCATTCGAATTCATGCTCATGCTTTGGTTCATCGTGGCACCAGTGCCCTCCAGAACCGCCGATACGGGAACCCAGGTTTTGAGATCACTGGACGATTCCACGATGTAGAGGCGTCCGGCCTTGGATTTCCAGCTCAACACCAGTTCGTTGCCGGGTACAGCATGCGAAATGCTGGGTGCCGTCTCCAGTCGGTCCATGGCGGAACGAGGGTCCGTGCCAGCTTTGAACTCGGCAAGGTCGGTCATTCCATCCCCATCGCTGTCAGAGGCGGCCGTGGCGGCGGAAAGACTGCCGTAGAACTGCATTTCCCACCAGTCGGCAATGCCATCGCCATCAGAGTCTGCAATGATGAAGGAAGCCTCATGGATGCGGCTGACTTCCGAGCCTTTGACGGAGATGGCGCGGACTTTGCCACTCCAGCTCATGCGGACGGGAGCCCCGGAGACAAGCCATGGGCTGGTGAAATCTGGTGCCGAGCCATCGACAGTGTAGTGGATTCTGGTGGTGGGATCCGCCGCACCGATGACCACACCCACCGGCTGGTCAAAGCTGCCCCCGGGCGGCGAGAAGGTGATCGCCGGCTGCGCAGCCCATGCGGAGACGGTGCCGGTGGCCGGGCTGGAGATGATCAGCGCATCATCGACCACGGCAGGGCTTCCTCCGCGGTTCAGCGTGCCGATCAATGTGTTGTCGTAGCGGCCAAAGATAAACGTATTGCTGTCAGAGGCGGCGATGACGAGATCATCCGTGACAATGGGCTGCCTGGAAAGGTAGGTGCCGGCCGGCGCAGCATACGTGGCGATGAGGCTGCCATCCGTCGCCGTACGGCCCTGCACGGTGTTTCCACTGAGCGCAAAGACGGTTCCGCTGGAGACAGCCGGAGTGCCGTTGAAATCACCATTCACCGACCAGACGACGGCGTGGGTGTCCAGATTGATGCAGGTAAGGTCTTCATCGTAATAGGTGGCGGTGGGGCTGTCGTTGATGAGGTAGGCGCGGCGGCTGTCCAGCGCGGTGGTGCGGCCCATGCTGTAACCAAAACCGCCCCAGCCTAGCGACCGGGTCCAAAGGGCCGCGCCCGTTGCAGGATCATGGCGGACAAAGTCGCCATTCACAAAAGCATAGAGCTCGGAGTCCAGGATGGAAGGGGTCCAGCTGTCTGACTGCGCCTTGTTCACAAAGAACTTCTGGGAACCGCCGCTGAGGGAGAATCCGTACATGCCGCCGTAATAACCGCCATCCACAAAGACTCCGGTATCAAACACCGCCGGCGCCATGTAGCTGTCCCACTGCGCGGCATGCGGCGCTGACCAGAGGGTGGCTCCGGTGTCATCCTGCAGGGCGATGAGCTGGGTGTCGCTGGAATGATTGCCACGCTGCACATACACGCGCCCGTTGTACCAGCTTGGCGGATTCATGGAGGAGGCACTGGCAAAGCTTCGTGACCAGAGCTGCGCCCCGCTGCCGGCATCCAGGGCGACGACGCGGCTGGAGGTGGAATCGCGGAAGGAGGCAAAGACCCTGCCACCCGCGCTGGCCACAGGTTGCAGGCTGGAGCCGCTGCCGCTGGCGCTGTAGCTCCAGCGCTGTGCCCAGCCGGTGCGGCCGAGCGCAGATGAGGCATAGCCCGTATGCGCCGGTCCGTTGCCAAAGGTGGACCAGGATCCCGTGATGCTCTGCATGATGGAGATGGAGACGGACGCCGTGGCTGTGGCTCCCGAAGGATCAGTGATGGTGTAGCTGAACTGGGTGCTGCCTCCGCTCACATCCGCAGGAGAGTGATAGCGCAAAGTGCCGTCGTCATTGCGCACCACGGAGCCCAGGGACGGCTGGGTGAACGACAAAACCGTGACCACATCTCCGTCCACGTCGAAGTCATTGAGCCGCTCACGAATGGGGCTGACGATCTGTCCGGGTTGAGCCACCCGGGCATCTGCACGCGCCACGGGCGCATCATTCACAGGCAGCACGTTGAGCGTGACCGTGGCAGACGAGGAAAGACTTTTGCCATCGCTCGCAGCAAACTGGAAGCTCGTGAGTGGCGAGCCATTGCGGTCAGCCATCGGCAGAAAGATCACCTTGCCCTGTGCATTGGTGACCAGCGCAGGTACCGTGGAGATAGTGCTGCCGAGAGCGGTGCCATCGCTGGTCTGATACAGGGTGCCGGCCGCCGGCAGGGTGGTTATGACGTAATTCAGAGCATCACCGTCCGCATCCGTACCCTGAAGACTGACCGCCCTTCGCGTGTCCTCCTGCGTGGTTGCGGTCTGCGCCAGGGCTGCCGGCGGATGGTTTGTTACGTCAGGGACACCGTAAGCACGAATGTACCCGTCGCTGGAAGCGATGTAGAGGGTATTGCCCGCGAGACTGAGGTTTCCACCGTAGGCGATGGTTTGCCTCAGGGCGTGGCTGGCGAGATCAAAAATGTACGTCTTCGACGACGAGGAGGCAATGACCGAGTCGTTGGTCACAATGGGCTGGTTGACCAGGCCGGTGTCCGTTCCCGGGAGGGTGTAGGCTCCCAAATACATGCCGGTGGCTGTATCGTAAGCCTTGATGGAGTTGGTGTTGGAGATGACAAACGCAGACTGATGCGCCACAGCCGGAGTACCCGTGAAGCTGCCCATGACCTTCCATGCAGCCTTTTTCTGGAGGAGATCCACACAGATCAGTTCCTGGCTGCCTGAAGGAATGGTTACCGAGTCGTTGACCAGGAAGGCACTGTTGTAGGCGCAGGCCGTGGTGCGGTACAGGGAGTAACCCGCCCAGCCAAAATTCAGGCTCCACAAGGTGGCTCCAGAAGTCTTGTTATGGCTGATAAAGGTTCCATCAATAAAGGTATACAAGCCGCCGTTGTAGAGGGTGGGGTTCCATTTGTCCTCCATGGGGAGCTGTTGGAAAAACAACTGTGCTCCCGAGGCAGGATTGAAGCCGTAGATGCCGCCATAGTAGCCGCCGCTGATGTACACACCCGAGGCTTCCGCCGCCGGTGCGAAATACTGGCCCCACTGGCTGCTAAACGGCGCGTTCCACGTCGTCGCCCCGGTTGTCCCGTTGAGGCAGTAGAGCTTGCTGCTCGTGGAGTAGGTGTACTGCAGGAAAACACTCCCGTTGAACGCGGTCGGCGGGCTCATGTAGGCCGGCTGGGTAAAGTTTGACCTCCACAACTCGCCGCCGCTCGCGCTGTCCAGCGCCACCAGGCTGGAGTCCTGAAAATAGACCTGCAAACTGGCAAAAACCTTCCCATCCGAAACCGCGAGCTGATAGGCGGGCTTGGTCAGGTTTGTCTGCCAGTTCTGTGTGAAGGCAGTGGTACCCAGCCTGACGGGCAGGAAGCCAGTATGGTCCGGCCCTGCGCCAAACGTGGGCCAGGAACGCCCCAGGGTGGTGCTGATGGTGATGTTTATCGTCGCGGAGGACTGCACGTTCGCGGCGTCGCTGACGGTGTAGGTAAAGGTGTCCGTGCCGGAGGTGAAGCCCGCGTTGGGCACATACTGCAGAGATCCGTCCGCGCTTTGTTGAACCTGGCCGGATGCACCCTGGGTGCATGCCACGACCTTGAGTGCATCGCCGTCCGGATCACGATCATTGGCCTCAGGGTGGAAGCCCGTCAGAGACTCGCCGGGACGGAGGGCCACGAAATCGTCAACGGCCACCGGCGGGTCATTGACGGGCGCGATGTTGATGGTGATCGTGGCCGCGGCGGAGGTGGACACCTGATCGCTGGCCGTAAAGGTGAAGGAGCCTGCGCCGCTGCCAAAGACATTCAGCGGAGCCACATAGATGACAGCGCCTGAGGCATTGAGCACCTGGGCCGGCACCTGGGTGATGGCACTGCCTTTGGTCGTCCCGTCCACGCTCTGATACAACGTCCCTTGGGCGGGCAGCGTACGCACCACGTAGCTCAGGGACTCGCCGTCGGCATCGGTGCCCTCAAGCGTGATGGCGGCCTGCGCCTCTTCCAATATCCCTGCCTGCGCTGCCAGCGCCACCGGAGCGTGGTTCGATGTCACGCTGTGTCCATACAACCGCACTTTGTTGTCCGAGCAGGAGAAATAGAGCAGATCGTTGGCGACAGCGGCCTGGCTGCCAAACGTCAGGGTCTGGACCAAGGCGTTGGTGGTCAGATTGAAAAGATACGTTTTCGTGCTGGAGCCAATGATGAGCAGGTCGTTGCTTACCACGGGGCTGCCATTGAGGCTCGTTTCCGTTCCGGCCTTGAAATCCGCCAGCCAGACACCGGTGGAGGCGTTGCAGGCTTTGACCACGCCGCCGCTGCAGGCATAGACGATCCCGTTGGCCGTGGCCGGTGTGCCGCTGAACGTCCCCGCCGTCCTCCACAGCACGCTCTTTGTCTGCAGATCCAGACCCACAAGTTCCGCACCCGATGACAGTGTGTTCACCACAAAAGCACGGCCGGAGTCAGCGCAAATCGTGCGGTTCATCGAACCGCCCAGCGCGCCGTTCAAATTGACGGACCACTGCACCACGCCGGTCTCCGGGTGGTGGTTGCGGAAGGTGCTGTTGACAAAGGAATACACCTTCCCGTCAAGGATGGCCGGGGTCCACTGGTCCACCTGATCCAGACTGAGAAAGAATTTCTGCGCCCCGCTCTGGCTGTTGAAGCCGTAAATCCCGCCATAGGTTCCACCATCGACATAGACCCCCAGGTCGGAAACTGCGGGTGAGAAGTAGCGCTCCCACTGGGAATTATGAGGGGCGTTCCAGAGGACGGTGCCGTCGGCAGCCTTGAGCGCCCACAGCTGGGTGTCTCCGCCGTTGTTGCCGCGCTGGATGTAAACATTTCCACCATAGTAACTCGGCGGATTCAGTGAATTCCCCGGCTGGAACTGCGCACGCCAGACCTCACCCCCGGTGACGGCGTCCAAAGCCACCGCGTACATGTAGTTGTTCCAGTTGCCTGTTTGCGTGACGTAAACCTTGCCTCCGGCCACGGCGAGGGGATTGATGCTGGAGGGGAAGGCATACTCCCAGCGCTGCACCCATGTCTGAGTGCCCAGTGACCCGGGATAGCGCCCTGCATGGTCAGGCCCGTTGCCAAACTGCGTCCACTCCCGGCCGTAGGACGCACTGACAAACACCTGCACGGTTGCGGTGCTTTGTGCTCCGGCTCCATCCCGGACTGTGTACTGGAAGCTGTCCATGCCCTCGGTGAAATCCGCCTGCGGTGCGTAGTTCACCGAGCCATCGCCGTTCTGGTTCAGGGTCCCCTTGGCCGGAGCCGTGAAGGAGACGATCTGCAGCGCTTCGTTGTCCACGTCCACATCGTTAGCCGTGGGCCGGTAGGAAGTCAGCACGTTGCCTGCCCGCAGGTAGGCGGTGTCATCCATGGCCACAGGAGCGTCATTGACGTTGGTGACATTGATCGTCGCCGTGGCCTCGGCGGAGCTGATCGTACCATCGTTGACCTTGAATTTGAAGGTGGTGTAAGGCGCCCCGAAACCATCGGGCGCAGGACGGTAGATCACCTGGCGCTGGGGATTTTTCACGACGACAGGAGCCAGTGTGATCGGATCCCCGACCTGCACGCCGTCTGCGGTCTGGTACAGCGTGCCTTTGGCCGGCAGGGTGGTGATGAGCCCCACCAAGGGGTTGTTGTTCGCGTCCGTGCCGGGCAGCGTCAGGGTGACGGATTGATCCTCCACACTGGTGGCCGTCAGCGCCGTGGCGACGGGGGCGGTGTTGGCCCCCATCACGGCATAGCAGCGCAGCACGCCATCCGTGCCGGCCAGCAGCAGATAGCTGTTGCTCAGGCTGGGGATGCCCCCCGCAGCGATCGTCTGCGTCTTGGTGCCAGTGCTCAGTGTGTGAATGGCGGTGCTCGTTGAAGAACAGGCGAAGAGGGTGTCGTTGGTGACAATGGGCTGGTAGAGACCTGAGGTGCCGATGCCCGTGGTGTAGGTTCGAAGCAGAGCGCCGCTGGTGATGTCATAGGCCTGGACGTTTCCAGCAGCGTCAAAGGCGTACACCGACGAACCCGCAACTGCCGGCGTCGCGGCGGCAAACCCAGTCTGCACACGCCAGCGCACCGCCTGCGTGGTCAAATCAATGCAGACCAGTTCATTTGATGGAGAACGATTGTTCACGACGAAGGCGGCACCCGAGGCGATCGCCATGGTGCGCCCCATGGTATAACCGTTCCAGTTCCAGGTCAGGTCCAAGGTCCAGTCGATGGTTCCCAAGGTGGGATTGTGCTGGCGGAACTTCCCTGTCACGAAGGAGTAAGCCTTGCCGTTGTAGAAGGAGGGAGTCCAGCCGTCATACTGGTCAAGGCTGGCGAAAAACAACTGGGCGCCCGTCGTGCGGTTGTAGCCATACGTACCGCCGTAGGAGCCACCGGCTGTAAATACGGAGGTGTCGGTCACTGTGGGAGGCAGGTATTCCTCCCACTGGGCGCTGAACGGGGTGCTCCATTTCGTGCTGCCGTCAGTCGCATTCAGTGCCCAAAGCTGGCTGTCGCTGCTGTGGTTGCCACGCTGCACATAAAGCACGCCGCCGAAATAAGCAGGGCCGTTGAGCGAGCGCGCCTGCACCGGCCATAGCTTCTTCCACGCCAGAGTGCCCGTCGTCAGATCCACAGCACTCAGCTGCGTCTCGTTGAAATAGATGTCCGGAGTCGCAAAGACCTTCCCTTCCGCGATGGACACCTGGTTGAGCGCCTGCGGGGCCACCTGCAGCGTCCACGCCTGAGACAGCGTCTGTCCGTTCAGCGAGCCAGGATAAAAGCCGGTGTGCGCCGCGTCCCTGCCCATCATCGGCCAGGGGCCTGCGGCCAGGAGGCCCACGGCCACTGTCACCGTGGCGGTGGAAGTGCCGCCGGCTCCATCATTGATGGTGTAGGTGAAAGAATCCTCCCCGCTGGTGAAGCTGCCATTCGGCATGAAGCTCAACGTGCCGTCCCCATTGCTGGCTACGGTCCCTTTGAGACCCTGGGTGGAGGAACTGACCGTCAAAGTCTGGCCATCGGGATCGATGTCATTCGCCAGCACCGTGATGGGCGTGATCATCTGCCCCGGCAGGCCCGAGGCAAAGTCATTGAAGGCCACCGGGAGGTCATTCACCGCCGTGACATTGAGCGTCACCGTGGCCGCTGTGGACTGGGAGCGCTTGTCATTCAGCACAAACTGGAAGCTGGCAAACGGCGTACCGTTGGCGTTCGGCGGCGGCACAAAGATGACTTTTTTCGCGCTGTTGGAAACGATCGCCGGTACCGTGACAATGCGTTCGCCCAGGCTGGTGCCATCGCTCGTCTGGTACAGACTGCCCTGGATTGGCAACGTATGGATTTGCGCAGTGAGCGCATTTCCATCAGCATCACTGCCAGTGAGCGTGATGACCGCCTGCGCATCCTCGTTCAGCGTCACTGTCTGTGCATCCGCCACGGGCGGTGTGTTGGGCTGCTGCTGCACCGTCATGGTCACCGGCACGGACACCACGGGGCTGGCAGGATCATTTGAACTGATGTCAATCTGGCCCAGATAATCTCCCGCGATCTTGCCGGTCGCATCAAAGGTCACCGTGAGCGTGGTGGACTGCCCGGGCGCCAGCGTGGCGCCGGTGGGTGTCTGGGACAGCCAGCTCAGGCTGGAATCCATCATGCGGATGTCATCCCACCAGGCTTCGGACCCCGTGCTGAAGTTATAAAGCCACAGCTGAGAAACTTCGTCCACATACGCCGCATTCCGGAATGGAATGTTGGCCTTCACCAGCGTGCCGTTGACGTAGTAGTCGAAATTTTTCGCCGTCCAGTCGAGATCCTGAAACTCGACATGGTACCACACATTGGCCTGATAGCTGAAGGTCTCGTCGCCGCCGACGTCGCCATTGACGTAAAAACAGCCCGAACCCCGTGCAAAGAACCAGATCAAGTCATCACCATAGGTGCCGTCAGTGAGCACGAAGTAGCCATCATGCGTGGTCGTGGAGCCGGATCTCACCCAGAAGGAGATGTTTTTGGGCTTGGAGCCAGGGCTGAAGTCACGGTTGATGCCATGAAAGTGATCGGTGCTTCCCTGGTAGTTGTAGTGAAAACTCTTGCTGCCTGAGGCGGCGGTGGTGGACACGATTTCTCGTGTGCCGGCGCCGGAACCGCTTGCCCATCCGCTCAAGGTGCCGCTTTCGAAGCTGTCCGAAAAAGGCAGTGGCGTCGATCCCGACGCGATGCGCATGAGCTGCTTCACGCCAGCAGGCTGCGTCTCCGCCGCCGCATCCAGCACACCCAGGATCGGCGGAGCCTGAATGCTGGCCGTGCCCGGGTCCAGTGAAAGCACCGAGCTGCGCGGCACCGAATTGACGTCAAATGTCAGCGGCTGGTCACCATTGTTGGTCAGCGTCAGGGTTTTCGTCGCCACCGCATCCTCATACTGGGTGGAGGCAAGGGTGGAAGGTGCAACCTGGATGCGAGATTTCCCGAGCGCGAAATCAACCGCGGCAGGATTCGGCGGCACTGTCACGGAGGTGCTTGCGGATGGATTGTAGCCGGGCGCTGTGGCGCGGAACTCATAAGTTCCGTCGGTAAGTTTCACACTGTAGGTGCCATCGGCCGCCGCCACGACGCTGCCCGTGGACGTCCCGGTGTAGTTGATCAAAGCCGCTGCGATGCCCGAGCCGCCCGTCACCGCCGTCACCCGGCCGGACACGGTGCTGCTGGTGAAAACCGTGAGCTGTGCCTGGGAGGTCCACGAGTGGCCGTCGGTGTCCGTCGTGTTCAAAATCAGCGAAAAAACATGCGGCGTAGGGGTGTCTGCGGCGATCCGGATGAGAAAAGGTGTACCGCCGGTGGACGCAGTGCCACCCACGGCAAGATCGCCCCACGATTTGCTGCCCTGAAGCACGGTCACCTTGTTCCCCGCAGACGTCACCGTCAGCATACTCGCGGCGCCCTTGGCAGTTTTCGCCCCCACATTTTTCAATGTCACCGCCAGCGTGATGTCCTCGCCGGAATTCAGTACACCGTCGTTGTTGCCAGCACCTCCCTGCAGGCCGCTGTCAGAGGCCTGCAGTGCAGTCAGTGTCACATACGGCTCCGATGCGATGATCAAGGCGCGTGCCAGGTTCATGCGCCCGTTCGCCGCCACCTTGCCGGTCATCCCCGCCACCCCATCGACATTGTTCATCAGCGAGCTCTTGATGTCCGACCAGTTCATCGCGGGACGGGCTGATTTGATCAAGGCACAGGCGCCTGCCACGTGAGGACACGCCATGGAGGTGCCGCTCAGCGTGCGGTAACCACCACCCGGACTGGTGGAGTAAATGCTCACCCCAGGTGCCGCCAGATCCACCGTGGTGGCACCATAGTTGGTGAAGCTGGCCAGCACATCCGCGTTGTCGCTGGCGGCCACGGAGATGATGTTCGCCGAGTCATAGGAGGCGGGATAGGAGGCAGACAGGTCCGTGTTGATGCCGCTGTTCCCTGCCGCCGCCACAAACAGAATGCCGGCCGTCCCTGCCGCATCGATCGCATTTTTCAAGGTCTGCGAATAACCGCCACCGCCCCAGCTGTTGGACGTCAGGGTCACGTGGTTCGCCGTCGCATACAGCACGGCCTCGATGGCGTCTGAAGTCGAACCTCCGCCGCTGCCGGAGAGGAATTTCAGCGCCATCAGCCGCACCGTATGACAAACCCCAGCGACTCCGATGCCGTTGTCTCCCACCGCGCCGATGGTCCCTGCACAGTGCGTCCCGTGATAATGATCATCGGCCGGATCATTGTCATTCGACACGAAATCCCAGCCCCTCATGTCGTCGATGTAGCCATTGCCATCGTCATCAATCCCGTTCCCCGGGATTTCGCCGGCATTCAGCCACATGTTTGCCGCCAGATCAGGATGGGTATGGTCAATTCCAGTGTCGATGATCCCGACCACGACGGCAGAGCTGCCCCGCGCGACATCCCAAGCCTCCGGCGCGTCAATGTCCGCGTCGCCCACTCCACCACTCTGGCCGGTGTTGTTCATGCCCCACAGGGAGGAGAAGGAAGGATCGTTCGGCGTCAGCGAAGCAAAGACCACGTAGTCCGGTTCCACGATCTGCATCGCAGCCCCGCTCAGCCGGAAATCCCTCAGCTTGATGTCGTACAAGTCCAGGTCAGAACTGCCCGTTTCCACGATGTAAACCTGCGAATTCGGCAGATGCCTGCGCACCTTGCCACCCAGGCCGTCCAGCACCGTTTGCAGCTCCCCGGCGGTCACTCCGTCTTTCAGTGTCAGCAGAAAATGATCCGCCACCATCACCTTCTGCTCCTGCATGGTTTCCACACCCGTCGCCGCATCACGTTTCCATGACTCCTCAATGCGCAGGAACGGGTATTTGAACTTTGCCTCCACCACCCGCTTCTTGGTGAAGTTTCCCTGCGCATCCGGCGGCGTGGCGCGTTCCTGCAAAATGCGCGCGTCTTGCAGGAAGCTGGCCCGCTCCGTAGTGGCCGCCAGATCCGCCGGCTTCTGTGGCGCGATATACGGTGCCGGCTGAGCTTTGACCTCTGGATTGGCCTCGCGTGTGCCAATAGCGGCGGGGGCTGCAGTCGGGGCAGGTTTTAGATTCGGCGGGCTGGATTTGAGCGCCCCGCCGTCAGCAGGGGGCTTGGACACTAAAGGTGGGGCAATTTCTCTTGTCCCAAAAAGGTGCCATCCGACCAAGGTCAGTAGCACGAGGGTTAAAACAGGGACAAAAAATCGTCGGAGCATAGTCAGCCAGAATTACGAAATTCCGCCCAAGATTTCAACTGTTTCCTTCCTGTTTCCTAGGCAGACCCATTATTTGACTGGGCTAAAATCCTATCTTTACACCCTGCGAGAAATTCCAACCTCCACCCGAGGACGCTTTAATAAAACAAAACCGCCGCAGCGAGCGACTCCCGGCACTCACTACGGCGGTATATTTGGGTCAATGAGAGATGGACGGCTCTCAGTTGGCCTTCTTCGGACGGCCAAGCACATCGTCCTTGGTCGTGAGCGCGACGGCGACGACCTGGTCGATGAGTTCCTGGCTGATCTTGAGATCCTTCAAGGTGTTGACGAGATTTTCAGCGATGGCGTTGAAATGAACCTCGGTGAGGCCCATGCCCTCGTGGGCTTTGCGCATGTCCTTGCCGGTCCATGGCAGCGGACCACCAAAGGCGGCGCTGAGGAATTCCTTCTGCTTCCGGCGCTGCTTGTCCATGCTTACGTCATCAAAGAAGTGCTTCACGCGATCATCGGCCAGCACTTTGACATAGAAGGCGTCAATCGCAGCCTCCATGGCGGCCTTGCCTCCCAGCTTTTGATACAGGCTGTCTTCACGGGCCTTCAGCCATTTGGTTTTACAGGCTTCTTTGGCAAAGGACCATTTCCGGCCTTCATAGTCGGCGGTGATGGCGGGATCGACCGGTTTGCCGGTGATGGGGCAGACCGTGTTCGTGGCTGCTTCCGTGGCGACGGCGGCTGGTTCGACCGCGAGAGCGGCGGCATTGACCAGCAGGGTCATGACAGCGGTGATGGTGACGATGGATGAGAGAATAAGTTTCATGGTTTGGTTGGGCTATTTAATAAGTTGCATCGCCGATGCATCAATGCGCCGATCCTGCGCAGAGATGCGCGTTTATTGCGCGCAGTCCCCCCGCGCCAATTCCTGCGCACAAGGCCGCACAAACAGAGCAGCGACAGGTCCAGTTAATGTTGCATGGTAAATGCATGTTTGAAACCAAGCCTGACATCACCGGACGCGCCGAAATCGAAACACTGGTGAACACCTTCTACGACCGCATCCGCACGGATGAGGTGCTGGGGTTCATCTTTAACGATGTCGCAAAGACAGACTGGACCACGCATCTGCCCAAGATGTATGCCTTCTGGGAGACGGTGCTCTTTCGCACCGGTGGCTTCACCGGCAATCCCATCGCCGCGCATGCCAAGCTGGTGCCGCAGACTCCCATGGGCCGTGAGCAGTTTGACCACTGGCTGCAGCTCTTTCGCAGCACGGTGGATGATCTCTTTGCCGGTGAGCGCGCGGAGCACATCAAAAACTGCGCGGCAGACATGGCCAACGTCATCTACTCGCGAATCAACCAGGTGCCCGATCCCCGTTTCGATCCCGCCAATCTCACCCCGGAACAACGCGCACGCTATGCGCACTACAAACCTCAATCCCAGCCCGCAACACCGTGATAAAACTCACCGCCCGCATCCTCCCCGCACTCGCCGTCCTTTTGCTCACGCACTGCGGTGACCGCGAGCTGAGCCCGAATGAAAAACAGTCCCAGCAAACGCTCATCAAGGAAATGGCGACGTATTCCACGGCCGCCCCCGACACGGCGCGTGATCCTTTGAAGCAGCCTGATCTGGCGCTCTCTGGCAGTGAAGACGCTGTGCTCACCGATGCGCCCCACGTTCCACCGCCAATCACGCGCAATCACCCAACAAAGGTCACCGTAAAACTGGAGGTGCAGGAGCTCGTAAAACGCATGGCGGACGGCGTGGACTACACCTTCTGGACCTTCGGCGGCAGTGTGCCGGGCAAGTTCATGCGCATCCGTCAGAATGATGAGGTGGAGTTCCATCTCATGAACCGCCCGGACAGCAAGATGCCGCACAACATCGACCTGCATGCCGTCACCGGCCCCGGCGGCGGCGCAGCGGCCTCCTTCACCGCGCCCGGACATGAGTCTGTGTTCTCCTTCAAGGCGCTGATTCCGGGATTGTATGTCTATCACTGCGCCACCGCGCCGGTGGGCATGCACATCGCGAACGGCATGTATGGGCTCCTTCTGGTCGAGCCCATCGGCGGCCTGCCGAAAGTGGACCGTGAGTATTACGTCATGCAGTCCGAGTTCTACACCAAAGGGCCGTATGGTGAGGCGGGCCTGCAGCCCTTCAGCATGGAAAAGGCGCTGGCCGAGAATGCGGACTACGTCGTCTTCAACGGCTCCGTCGGCGCCATTGCCGGAGACAATGCCATGCCTGCGAAGGTTGGCGAGAAAGTGCGTTTGTTCATGGGCAATGCCGGCCCCAATCTCACGTCATCCTTCCATGTCATTGGTGAAATCTTCGACACCGTTTATCTTGAAGGCGGTGCCCTGCCTGCGCAGCACAACGTGCAGACCACAATGATCCCGGCTGGCGGAGCGACCATCGTTGAATTTGGCCTCGAAGTGCCCGGCACCTACATCCTCGTCGATCATTCCATCTTTCGTGCGTTCAACAAAGGCGCGATCGGCATGCTCAAGGTCTCGGGTGAAGAGAACAAGGTGGTTTATTCGGGCAAGCAGGATGACCGCGTCTACCGCCTGGAAGGCGGCGCGATCCAGTCCATCGCGCAGGCCTCCACGCAGCAGGCGCCTGCTGCGAACAAGGATGAACGCATTGCGCGTGGCAAGATCATCTACAACTCGGTCTGCTTCGCCTGCCATCAGCCGGAAGGCCAGGGCATCCCCAAAGCCTTCCCGCCACTCGCGAAGTCGGACTACCTCAACGCCGATCCCAAACGCGCGATCAGCAACGTGCTGCACGGCCTGCAAGGCAAGGTCACCGTCAACGGTGAGACCTACGAAAGCCTCATGCCGCAGCTTGGACTCAATGACGAGCAGGTGGCCAATGCGCTTACGTATGTGTACAGCCAGTGGGGCAACAGCGGCGTCGAGGTCCTGCCTGAAACTGTGAAGGAAGTCCGCGCAACCGTTCCTGCGCCAGCCGCATCTGGAGCTCATTGATTCATGAAAATCGCACCCCCACTGCTGGCGCTTGTTCTGGGCTTGATCGGTGTCTCCCATGCGGAGACACCCATGTCGCCGCAGGGCATGGCCTTCATTCCCGGGGGCGACTACAAGCCGCTCTACGCGAAAGAAACGAAGAGCCGCCACACCGCGCCCTTCTTCATGGATATGACGCAGGTGACGAACGGGGACTTTCTCGCTTTCGTGAAGGCGCATCCAGAATGGCGCCGCTCACAGGTGAAGCGCTCTTTGGCCGATGCGAATTACCTCGCCCATTGGGCAGGTGATCTCGAACTCGGTGACAAGGCACCGGTCAACGCACCGGTGACGCATGTTTCATGGTTTGCCGCGAAGGCCTGCTGCGAGGCACAGGGCAAGCGGCTGCCCACTCAGGATGAGTGGGAGTTCGCCGCACGCGCTGATGCCACGAAGCAGGATGCGAGCACGGACCCGACCTATCTGCGGCAGCTGCTGGAATGGTATTCAAAGCCTGCCACTTCGGCACTTGAGGATGTGCATGCCGGCGTGCAAAACGTGTACGGTCTGCGCGGCATGCATGGTCTCGTCTGGGAATGGGTGCATGATTTTAACGCCACCCTGCTGATGGGCGACTCGCGCAGTGATGGCTCACTGGAGCGGAAACTTTTCTGTGGTGCGGGATCGCTGCTCGCCAGCGATGTGAGCAATTACGCCGCCTTCATGCGCTATGCGCTGCGTTCCAGCTTGAAGGGCGGCTACTGCGTGGGCAGCCTCGGCTTCCGTGCGGCGCAGTCCATTGCGCCGGACGCGGTCAACAGCCGCCCCCTCGCCTTCACCACTCCTTATGATCTGCCAGGTGAATGGCGGAACCAGGACAACAAAGCGGCCACGCTTGCGAGCCTGCGGGGCAGGGTTCGTGTGCTCACGATGGGATTCACACGCTGCAAGTTTGCCTGCCCGCGCATCTTGTCAGACATGCAGCACATCGAGAAGGCGCTCGGCAAAGACGCGGATCAGCTGGGCTTTGTCTTCCTTTCGATCGATCCGCAATTCGACACTCCTGCGCAGATGACGGCCACGATCCATGAGCACAAGCTGAACCCCGTGCACTGGACGTTCCTGGCCGCACCCACGGACATCGTGCAGCAGACCGCCGTGGCGATGGACTTCAAATACCAGCTTGTGGATGGCTTTTTCGCCCATTCCAATCTCATCGCGGTGCTCGATGAAGACGGCAAAGTCATTCACCGTGAGGAATCACTGGGTGCCGACATCCAGCCGGTGGTCGATGCCGTGCGAAAGTTACTGACCAAACCCTGAATCTTTTTTCATCCCGTGAGTTTCCCCGCCTGCAAACACAAGAAACACAAGGCCACCGGCCCGCGCCGGGATGGCCTGCGCTGGCTCGCGTCGGAGCCGTATCGCCTGTTCTTTTTCAGCGGTGCGGTGTGGAGCATCATCGGCGTGGCGCTGTGGCCGTTGTATTATGCGCAGCAGCTCGGCTTTTATCCCAGCTTCGTTCACGCGCGGATCATGATCGAGGCCTTCGGCGCGGCCTTCGTCGTCGGCTTTCTCGGCACTGCCGGGCCGCGCATGGCCACGGCTCCGAAGCTCACGCCACTGGAGCTGTTCTGGCTCTTCGCGTTGCATCAGGCCTGCGGCATCTCCCATCTCACCCTGCACCTGGCCTGGGGGGATATGTTTTTCATCGCGCTTCTCGGTTCGCTGCTGCTGTGCCTGGTGATCCGCGTGGTGAAGTTTGGCAAAGAAGCACCGCCACCGCAGCTGCTTCTCGCTCTTACCGGTTTAATTTGTGGCATCACAGGCGCGTCGCTGCTGCTGTCTTCAGCGACCCTGCTTGATCCACAGCGCCTCCGCCTCGCCAATCTCCTGCTCTATCAGGGCCTGCTGCTGCCGCCGGTGCTTGGCATCGGCGCGTTTCTTTTCCCACGCATGCTCGGCGGTGAGTTTGGCGATCCCAAAACAGCGGCGCAGACCCGGGCAAAGCTCGTGCGCGCCCTAGTGGCGGCGGTCCTGCTCGTTGGCAGCTTCTTTCTTGAAGCCTGCGGTCAGATCATCGCTGGCTATGCGCTGCGGGCGCTCGTGGCGGCGGGTTATTTGCTCATGGAAGTACGCTGGAAAACATCCCAAAGCGGCTCACTTACCACGGGATTGCTGTGGTCGCTGATCCTGGGCTGGCTCGGTCTGGCGCTCGCTGGATTCTTCTATCCGCAGCACGTCAGCGTGGAGCACCTGCTCTACATCGGCGGCTTTGGCATGCTCATGCTCATCGTCGGCAGCCGCGTGCTGTTTGGCCACAGCGGCGATCTGGACGGCTTCTTTGTGAAGAGCAAATGGGTGCGCTTCCTCATCTTCCTTGGCGTCCTGGCCGCCATCACCCGCGCCACGCCCGCTTGGGTGTCTTCCACGACAGTGTCACACCACATCTACGCCTCATTGACGTGGGCGCTGCTCGCGTTGTTTTGGCTGCTGTGGCATCGCAGGCGCTTTGTGAAGCGGGATGAGGAGTAGTTTTAAGCGCAATTCAAAGCCTGCCACGACAGCGCGTTTCTTCGAACTTGGTGCAGCCATCGAAGATGGTATGATCTCTTCGGTTTTCTTTGGGAATCAAATGCCCTAGGCAATCGTTTCTCGGGCATGGCTTTACTTCCAAAAAAGGCAAATCTTCTAACCACTTCTGTTCATAATCAACGAGTTGAGCAGCGGAGGGCTGATGAAATGCCCGAGCCAAAACGAGGCCTACTTCTTCCGCAAGCCCTTGAGGTAGATACCATGCCCCGCCGCAATCTTGGCAGACCAATCAACAACCCAATGAAATTCTCCTACCCTTATGGTCCAGGACTGGCCATCCTTTTGTCTGCCTGGGCTCGCATTCAAAAGTGTTCGTTTTGCAGGCAGGACACATGCATCGCTGGATAGCGATCATATCTTGAATGGCCAGACTATCCGCGAGTTTGTAGCGCGTAATAGTAGGCTTAACGGAGTGATAGCCGTTCCGAACCTGATTACGTCGAATATGCTCTCGACGAACACCAAAACGATCACTTTTGAGGTTTTCACCAATCGCCTCCAGATGATCGGGCATCAGCGCATGATGAAACTCGCAAAGAGTTATCAAGTTCGATAAGGCGTGGCTACCTCCATTGCTGATCGCTCGGAGATGATGAACATGTTTTAAGCCAATGCTTGGACATCCTGCAACTCTGCACCGGTCTCCATCTCTTTGCCTGACTGTTGCAGCACGATATTTCCAATCTGGCGGATATTTGTCAGCGCCTTCTCCCCGCCATTCCTCGAATTTTGCCTCGATCCCTGTGATTTGATGAGGTATTATTGGGGGCGGCTCAGCATGGAGGGGTTGTGGAGCTTCGATGCGTACAGTTATCGACAGCGAGTCTGTTTCACTAAACCGAAGGCGGGATTTAGAGCGGTGTACCGATGTGGGTTGCGAAGGAGGACACGGAGAGCGCTCAATTTCTTCTCGCGAGATTGGCCGTCGGCGAAGCCACTTCTCTATTACATGTGCAATCCAACCAGCTAAGCAGGCTATTGCGGCTATGAAAATGATCAGAACGAGTCCCATTACTCAGAGTAAAGTTGGTAGGCGGGTCTTAATTGAAAAAGTTCTTTTGAATACGCGGCTCTGTGATCAGCGCTTTGGCGAGCGTGCCGGCGAGTGATGGAGGCAGAAACTGTTCTAGACCAAGGCGCAAAACCAGACGGTTGGGGGCTGCGATAGGGCGGATTTTGAGCAGCGCATCGACAGCGGTGCGCACCAGTTCCGCGCCATCGCTTCCCTTGTTCCAAAGTGTCTGAACAATGACGACGAGCGCCACGGCAGTGCTGCGCGAACGACCGGCCCAGCATTGAATGAGCAGCGGTGCGCCTGGGCTGCGCTGGACGAAACGCAGAATGACTTCGAGGTGCACCGCTTTGGGACCATCGTTTTCTCCGTTGGTAAAGATGTCCTTGAAGACAATCGCGTGGGCTTTCAGCGCATCTTTGAGCTCGGCCTCGGGGTGGTCCGGCTCGCGAATGCTGACCACCTGCCAGCGTCCGGAATCACTTGCGAGGAACTCCCCGATCTCGGCATGCGAGCAGACGGCCATCTCACGTTGAAGCGACTCGATGAACATCAGGGCTTTTAGCACAGGAATCCACCACAAGCACCTCCGGCTTGTGCGGTTTCGTGGGAGCGGCAAGGCTGCAAAAGGCCGTTTCACAAAATTGGCGCATCCTTCGACATCGGACGGCGGAGCGGTGCACGGGTTTCGGCGTTTGTTCCCATCATGAACACAGCGCTGAGCAATCCCGAGTGGTCCAAGGTGGCCTCGATGGCCTACGATGGCTTTGATGAACGCCCCTTTCTTGTCTTTTGGGAGATCACCCGCGCCTGTGCGCTGGCCTGCCGCCACTGCCGGGCCGAGGCGCAGTCGCATCGTCATCCCGATGAATTGAATCGTGAGGAATCGAGCCGGCTCATTCGTCAGCTCGCTGAATTGAATCCGCCGATGCTCATCCTCACCGGCGGTGATCCGCTGATGCGCACGGACGCGCTGGATCTCGTGCGCGAGGCAACGGCGGCCGGGCTGCATGTGGGATTGAGCCCCTCGGCCACAGCCCGGCTCATGAACGCGGATTTTGCAGAGATCAAAGCGGCGGGCGTTGACCGCATCTCGCTGAGCTTGGACGGTGCCTCACGCGAAACGCACGATGCCTTTCGCGGAGTGAAGGGCACGTTTGACCGTACCATCGCCGCAGTTCATCGTGCCCATGCGGCGGATCTGAGCGTGCAGATCAACACCACGCTCACGCGCGGCAATCTGCGTGAATATGAGGCCTTCAAGAAGCTGATGTTTGAACTGAAGCCTGCCATGTGGAGCGTCTTTCTGCTGGTGCCCACCGGTCGTGCTGGCATTGCGGATCTGCCTGACCCCTTGGACATCGAACACGTGTTTCAAGACATGGCCTCGCTCGTTGGCAAGGCCCCCTTTGCCATCAAAACTACAGAGGGCCACCACTTCCGCCGTGTGCTGATTCAGAAGCATGGCGCGGGTGGCAGGCAGCGCCCCGGCATGCGGTCACCGCTTGGCATTCGCGATGGACGCGGGGTGATGTTCATCTCCCACACCGGCGTGGTGTCTCCCAGCGGCTTCTTGCCCTTCGACTGCGGCAATGTGCGTGATGAGCATCCTGCCGAGATCTACCGGCATCATCCTCTTTTCGTCTCGCTGCGTGACAACGATGCACTGGGCGGCAAATGCGGGCGCTGCGAGTTCCGCACGGTTTGCGGCGGCTCCCGGGCACGCGCTTATGGCGTGACGGGAGATCCCTTCGCGGAAGATCCGGCCTGTGTGTATCAGCCGCGGCAGGGCAGCACCGTGCTCAGTTAGAGCGAAGGCGGTGACCAGTCGGGGATACCACCGGACTTGAGCTGCTTCTCATAAAGCTCCCAGTAGGGCTTTGTTGGCGACATGGGTGCGTTTTCATTCACCATGAGTGGGCGTGCTTCCTTCCAGTAGCTGTCATAGGCGGCGCTCATTTTCTGCACCACTTCGGGATAGTCGCCGCTGACATCGGTCTTCTGATAGGGATCAGACTCAAGATCGTAAAGTGCGCCTTTCGTGGGCTTGGCGGCGGCTTGTTGTTTCTTCTTCGGATTCCCAGCACCACCACGTGGACCCACGTAACGGAAGCGCTGGTTGCGCACGCCGTAGTTGAGAAATTCTTGAGTGTTTGGCTCCGTGCCCGTGGGCCAGCGCGCGACGTGAGTGAAGAGGTAGCGGTCCTCCCACTTGTCTGCCTTGCCTTCGATCAGCGGCAGCAGGCTGCGGCCTTCCACCTGGTTCTTCGGCAGTTCAGCGCCAGCCAACGCGGCAAAGGTGGGCAGCAGGTCAATGTGTGCGGCGACGGTACTGATGTCACGCCCGGCATTGATTTTGCCATCCCAGCGGATGAAGAACGGCACGCGGACGCCCCCTTCATCCGTGGAGCCTTTCAGGCCGACTTGATCGCCGTTGAAGAACGGATAGCCGGGTACGATGTCCTTGCCCGGAGCGCCGGGGCCGCCGCCCGTGGTGCCATTGTCAGACATGAAGATGAGGACGGTGTTTTTATACAAATCCCACTCCTTCAGCTTCTCTGCGAGACGGCCCATGTTTTCGTCGATGTTCTCGATCATGCCGTAGAACCCGGCCTGATCTTTGCCGAAGCCGAGATCGGTGAAACGTTTCGCATTCTTCTCCGGCGCGATGTAGGGGCCGTGCGGAGCATTCGTGGTGAGGTAGGTGAAGAACGGCTTGCCGCTGTCCTTCTGCTGCTTCATCCAGCCGAGCGCGGCGGTAAAAAAGACATCGGTGCAGAAGCCGTGCGTCTTCACAAAGCTGCTGTTGTGGCGGATGACGGGGTCCATGTACTTGTTGTCCGGTGCATCCGCACAGGAGCAGGGATAGGCCTGGCCGATGCCGCCTGCGCCGTGGATGAAGGCCTCGTCAAAGCCGCGCTTGTTCGGCTGATACGCTTCTTCATCACCGAGGTGCCATTTGCCAAAGATGCCGGAGGTGTAGCCCGCCGGTTTGAGCACCTGCGGCAGGATGGTGGCGTTCAGCGTCATGCGCTCGCGCTCCAGAATGGTGTGCGTGATGCCGTTTTTGAGATCATGCCGGCCCGTCATGATGGCGCTGCGTGTAGGCGAGCACGTGGGGCTGACGAGGAAGCGCGTGAAGCGCAGGCTCTGGGCGTGCAGCGCGTCGATGTTCGGTGTCTTCAGCCAGGGATGCCCATGACATGCGAGTTGAGCGTAACCCTGGTCATCCGTCATGATGAGAATGATGTTCGGCTTGCCACCCGCGAGATCCGCGAAGGCATGCAGGGTCAGGACAAAGAGAAGGGTCAGGGCGAGTTTCATGGTCGGGAATGTGAGGACGCGGATCAAGCGACGCTCTTTCAACGCAATGCGGTCAGATGCTCTGCCTGCTACTTTTTATATGGCGTGCGTTTCACCTCTTCGATGACAGGAACGTCCTTGTTCATCGCCTCATAGGCGGCTATAAGCCGCTTCACTTCATCGGGATGCTGGGCGGCCACGTCATGCTGCTCACCAGGGTCGTTTTGCAGATCAAAGAGCTGCATCTTGGCTGCGGCATCGCCGGTGTTGAGGCCGGGAAAGGTGTCGATGTTATACTGCTCGTAAGGCGCGAGGATCGTTACGCCATCGGGCGCGCGTGGATCAAGCCATTTGCCATCCGCGCCGGGTTTCAGCTTCAACTGGTTCGCTGGAAGCACGTGCAGTTTCCAACGTGCATCGCGGATGTTGGCCAGCTTGGAGTTGAAGTGTCCAAAGAGGTGCTCGTGCGGTGATTTGGCAGCGCTGGTGAGCACCGGGATGATGTTGCGACCATCGAGCACGCGCTCGTCCGGCATCTTGGCTCCCGTCACCTCCAGCACCGTGGCAAAGAGATCCATCGTGATGGCCATTTGATCGTTCACCTGTCCGGCGGGGATCTTGCCGGGCCAGCGCGCGATCATCGGCACGCGGTAGCCTCCTTCCCACTGCGAGCCCTTCATGCCGCGCAGTCCTCCGGTGCTGCCGCCGAACCAAGCACCGTTGTCACTGCTGAAAAGCACGAGCGTGTTTTCATCCAGCCCCAGCTCTTTCAGTTTCGCCAGCACCTGGCCGACACTCCAGTCGAGCTCGGCCACGGCATCACCATAAAGTCCTGCGCCGCTCTTTTTGTAGAACGCTTCGGAGGCCGCGAGCGGCTTGTGAGGCATCGCCTCCGCGAGGTAGAGGAAAAAGGGCCGGTCCTTGCTGCGCTCGATGAAGCCCAGCGCGCGCTCCGTGTAGCGCCGCGTCAGCGTGGCCTGCACCACGGGGTATTCGATGACCTGCGTGTTTTCCAGCACCTGCACCGGCCGCATGTCGTTCGAGTACGGGATGCCATAGTACTCATCGAACCCGCGCTCTGTGGGCAGGAATCCCGCTTTGTGGCCGAGATGCCATTTGCCCACCATGCCTGTGGCATAACCGGAGGATTTCAGCACCTGCGCCAGCGTGACCTCCTTCTCAAGCAGATGCAGCGCATCTGCCACCGGTCCGCCATCTGGCGCAGGATTGGCCGTCATGCCGCAACGAAACGGATAACGCCCCGTCATCAGAGCAGCGCGCGTGGGTGCGCAAAACGGTGCCGGGCAGTTGAACTGCGTGAGCCTGGCACCCTCCGCCGCCATGCGATCAAGATTCGGCGTTTTGATCTGCGGATGCCCATAGCAGCCCAGATCGCCATAGCCAAGATCATCAGCGAGGATGATGACCACGTTCGGCTGCTTCGCGGCCAAGGACGAAATCAAAAAGACGAAGGAGGAAAGCAGAGTGATGAGAGGAATCTTCATGTGCGTGGTTGGGCTGCGCCGTGTACTTCACGAAGCCAGAGCGGCACTCTTTCGAATCATGGCGATCATGGGCTCAGTGTTTCAATCCTCCCCTTTGCCACCCGCCGAGTCTGGATTGCGCGGCTCATCGTGCTTCGGCAGCCACTGCTGCAGATCGGCTTTGATTTTGGCAGATTCCGGCTTGGTGGCGAGGTTGCTGCGCTCCAGAGGATCAGTGGTGTGGTCATACAATTCCTCCGCACCGTCTGCATAGCGGATGTAGCGCCAGCGGTCGTTGCGCAATGCGTGATTTTTGAAGCCAGCAGTGGTGAGTGCGGGACGATCCCAAGCCACCGCAGGATTTTTGAGCAATGGCATGAGGCTCACTCCATCGAGGCCAGCCTTGGCGGAAAGTCCGGCCAGCTCCACCAGCGTGGGGTAGAGATCCAGCAGGCTGACAGGATGCAGGCAGGTCTGCTGCGCGGCAATCCCCGGTCCGGCGATGATAAGGGGCACATGGGCCGATCCTTCCCGCAGGCTGCCCTTGGACCAGTTGTGCTTTTCGCCGAATTCATAGCCGTTGTCGCCGCAGATCACGACGATCGTATGCTCACGGTTTGGGCCTTCGGTCAGGCCCTTCAGGATGCGCCCGACACAATCGTCCGCATAGCGAGAGGAGGCGAGATAGGCCGAGAGCAATTCCTTGCGCCGCTGAATTAGCTCCGCCTCGGTCTTGTGGGTTTTTTCACGCACAGACTCCGGCAGCCCCGCGCTTTCATCGGCAGCCAGATCGGGCACGGTGATGCTCCCGGGCGGGAAGAGATCGAAGTACTCCTGCGGCACGTACCAAGGCGTGTGAGGCTTCACGATGCCGCAGGCGAGGAAAAAGGGCTCCTCATGCGGCTTCGTCAAAAACTCCGCCGCCCATCCGGCCAGCTTCCAGTCCTCCATCTCCTCCTTGCTCTTGTAAAACGGGCCCCACGCATGCTTGCCGATGGCGTTCATGCCCTCGCCTTCCGGGGGTGCCGGAGCATGTTTCTTGGCCTTGCGGCCCAGCTCGATGGTCTCGGCCCAGATGCGTTTGCCAGCAGCAGCGGCGATGGCCGAGCTGAAGACCTTGCCTGCGCCCGCGAGGTGATAGCCCTGATCGCGGAAGTACGTCGGCAGCGAGATCGAGCGCATCAGCAGATGATCTTTTGGCAAAGAGTCCTGGCTGTTGTCATAGATGCCCGTGGTGGAGGGGCGCAGACCGGACAAAAAGGCCGTGCGCGAAGGATTGCACACCGGGGCTCCGCACTGCGCATTTGCAAAGATCATCCCGCTCTTCGCAAAGCGGTCCAGATGCGGCGTCACAGCCTGCGGTGAAATATCCGTGCGGCCCGCGAAACCGTTTTGATCATCTATCACGATCAGCAGCACGTTGGCCTTCGGCGCAGCGGCTGCCTGAGCTGAAACAAGCGGTACCATTAACAGGAAGAGGAGTGCGCGTGTTTTCATGAGCAGCCCCTCAAACGTTGGCGCGGCCAAGTCTTTCGTGAAATATTCGCCGGGCTTCCGCCTCTCACGGCCATGAAGCCTGTCTTTTTTGCCCTCGCCCTCATGCTGCCTTCACTGTCCTGCACCGCCAGCCCCCCCGCACAGCCCGAGGAGGCTGGAAAGGTGCGCTGGAGCCGCATTCTGGAAACCGCACTGGCCTCCAGCGCCCAGACAGGGAAACCGGTGTTCGCCCTGTTTCAGGAGATTCCCGGCTGCGCGGGCTGCAAGCAGTTCGGCCGCGATGTGATGTCGAACCCGCTGCTGGTCGAGGCCGTGGAAACCGAGTTCACCCCGCTGCTTATTCATAACAACAAAGGGGGGCAGGACGCCGTGGTGATGCAGCGCTTTGGCGAACCAGCGTGGAACTACCAGGTGGTCCGCTTCCTCAATGCAAACGCGGAGGACATCATCCCCCGCAAAGATCAGGTATGGGACACAGGCGGAATCGCGGAACGCATGATCGCAACCCTGACTGAGGTGAAACGCCCCGTGCCTGCCTACCTGACATTGCTGGCCGCCGAGCAGTCGCCACGGCTCAAGCAGGCCGTGTTTGCCATGTACTGCTTCTGGACCGGTGAGATGACACTGGGCCAGATCGACGGCGTGATCACCACCGAGGCCGGTTTCATGGCTGGACATGAGGTCACGCTGGTCAACTATGACCCGGCGGTCATTTCACTGCCCCAGTTGATCACCGCCGCTGAAAAAGTGAAATGTGCCAATGCCGTCTCAGTGCACGCAGCAGATCTTCCCATTGCAAAGACCACGCGGCTCAAGATCGGCACCATCTCCGGCTACCGAACGGCACCCGTCAGCGATCAGAAGAAACAGATCGGCGGCACCCCGGCGGAGAAGCTGACGCTTTCCCGAGCCCAGGCCACCAAGGTGAATGCATGGATCCGCACGGATCCGGCCAAGGCGCAGAGCTTTCTCACGAAGTCGCAGCGGGCGCTGCTCAAGTGATGAGATCAAGACCGGGGCTTGACGATGAGGCTGTCGATCGGCGGCGCCTCATGCTCGCCTGAGTTTTCGTAGCCGGGCAGCTCTTTGCCACCATGACGTTCTTCGCGGGACTTCACCTCCGGCCCAAAGGCCATGCGGAGAATTTTCAGGTTTTCAATTTTGTCCTCCGCTCTCACGCCCACCTGTGTGCGGTAAATTGCGCAATTCTCTACGGTCACGCGTGCATCTCCACGCCCGCCCGGTCCACGTGCGCGGATGGCCACCTCATTGTCATCAAACACGCAATGCGAGATCACCGCATCAATGTGCTCCTTCAAATTGAGCGCGGCACGTGTCGTGATCTGGCTCGGCTGGTCCCACCCATGCATGTAACACTGGCGGATGATGAGCTTGCAGCGATCACCATCGGGCCGGGTCTTGGAATCAAAAGCGTTCTCACCCGGGCTCTGCCCTGCTTTGAATCCTGGTGCGTCTTCAGCGAGCGGGCCTGCCCACAGGTTGCATTGTTCAATCGTCAGGCTGCCGCGTGAGCGGCGGTCCGGGTCAAACTGAATGCAGTCTCCCGAGACTTGGGAGATGTCACAGTTGCGGATGGTGACATCACCCCAGCGGCCGGTGATGCCATGGGCGTCGTTCTGCTTCTCAAAGGTACCATTCAAGAGATGATGTATGCGGCAGTTCTCGATCACCACACGCGTGCCAAACACACCGACGCCGTTGCCCGTGCCGTTGAAGATCTCGCAGTTGCGCAGCGTGACATCGTCTGCGGTGATCTTCACAATGTTGCCGCCCTGACCCTGCGCATCGACACGGAAGTTTTCATACACACCGGGCTTTGTGATTTCCAGCCGATGCACGAGCTTCGTACCTGCTTGGGTGCCCACCGGACCCGGAGCCCCTGCCAGTTCGGCGGCGTGAAGTGAAATGAGCACGCAGCAGGCGGCCCAGCAGATGAGGAAGGTCTTTTGCATGGCACGTAGAACGCCGCAGCGGCGCGTCTGTTACCAAGGAATCACCGCACGATCCTTCACAAATTTTCCGCGCAGCGTATGGGGCGCATCCAGCGCCAGCCACGTCAGCGTATCCGCGCCTTCATCCGGTGTGCGTGGTGCATCGCTTCCTCCCATCTCGGTGCGGCACCAGCCGGGGCACATGCTGTTTACCATCACGTCTGGCAATGCGGCGGTAAGCTGCTGCGTGAGCATGTTCAGCGCGGTCTTGCTGATGCAATAAGCCGGTGCCCAGGACTGCGGCTCACCATCCAGCTGCCCCGCACCACTGGAGACATTGACGATGCGCGGCGCACTGGATTTCACGAGCAGCGGAGCGAACGCCTGACATACCCGGAGCGTGCCGACCACATTCGTGTTCAGCGTCTCCAACAGCACCTCGGGCTTGAGTTCGAGCAGGCCCTGATAGTGGTCCAGCAGGATGGCGGAATTGTTGGCCAGTACATCGAGCCGACCAAACTGGTCCTCGATCTTTTTCACCGCAGCTTCCACGCTCGACTGATCCGTGATGTCCAACGCCATGCTGCTTGTTCCGCTTCCAACCCGTGCGGCGGTCTCAGCGGCGCGTGTGCCATCACGACTGGCGATGATGACTTTCGCGCCGCGTGCGATCAGCTGCCTCGCTGCTGCGAATCCAATGCCACGCGTGGCTCCGGTGATGAGAATAACAGGCTTCATAGATAGGTTAAGGTCGCGAACCCTCAGGCCCGCTCCCAGCGGAGCTTACGCTCCTCTTCGCGAATCGGTTGGTCATTGATGCTGGCATAGCGCCTGGCCATGTAGCCGTTTTCATCAAACTCCCAGTTCTCATTGCCATGGCTGCGCCACCACTGGCCGGCCTCGTCATGCCACTCGTACTCAAAGCGCACGGCGATGCGGTTTCCCGTAAAGGCCCAGAGCGTTTTCTTGAGTCGGTAGTCCTGCTCCCTCAGCCACTTCTTTTTCAGGAACTCGACGACCTCGGTGCGGCCGCTGAGAAAGACATCGCGGTTGCGCCATTCAGTGTCGGGCGTGTAGGCCAGCGAGACGCGCTCGGGATCGCGGCTGTTCCAGGCGTCTTCGGCGGCCTGGACTTTCTTGATCGCTGTTTCTTCGGTGAAGGGTGGCAGGGGTGGGCGTGGATTCATGGTGTTTGCAGTTTGAGCTGGGATTCGAGTTCGGCAATGCGCGCCTTCAGCGGCGCCACGGCATCTTGTACTTCCGCGGCGGTGAAGCGTGGCGTGATGAATTTGGGGCAGTTCCAGTCGTAGGATAAAACGTCGATCACAAAGATGCGTTCCACCTTCGCCGCGTGCCCTCCGGGCGGCGCGATCTTGGTCACGAGATCGGGATGCTCCCGCGCATCCAGCACCCGCGCATGGCCAAGGATCTTCAGCCGCTCCCGCGCCGGGTAGTCTATGAGGAAGAGGCTCACGCGGTCATTCTTCGCCAGGCTGCCCACGCTGATCATCTGGCGGTTGCCACCGTGATCGGCAAACATGAGTTCGTTCGGTCCGGTGACACGCAGAAAGCCCTTCGCCCCGCCGCGATGCTGGAGATACGGCCAGCCATTTTCCGTGATGGTGGCCATGTAAAACGAGTCACGCTCGGAGATAAACGCCGCTTCTGCGGCAGTGAGCGCATCACGCTCAGGTGTGGAGTCAAAGGCGGGATAGGTCCGCCCATAGTAATGACGCTCCGCCTCGAACACGGCAGGCGTGAGCACGGTGTGCATGAATCGGTCGGCCATAGTCGAGGTGGGAGCGAAGGGTTGCTGACGATGAGGAAGATTTTCGGATGCTTTTTAGAATACGAGCGTCTGCCAGCCTTCGACGAGATAGCGGCGGATGCTGGCAAATCCGGGGGTGCCGGCCAGCGCGAAATCTTTGATCTCTGGCAGGCCGCAGGCTTCAACTTCCTTCGTCGCGCCAAACACGGTGGAACAGCCGCAGGAGGCGCCGGCGATGGCGGGGCGCACGGTATTGTAGAGGCCGTGGGCCGGATGCGTTGGCTTCGAGAATTCGGCAGGCCAGCGTACGCCGGTGCCGGCGAACACGACACTGACCTCGTCGTTCTTTTCCTGAGCTTCGGCTGCTAGAGCAAGGGCATTGAAAGCACGGCCAAGGGCTTCTTCGCCGTTTTTAGGATCGGAGGTGATGATGATTGCGAGTTTCATGGGAGGGTGTGTTTGGGTTGATGAGCTCTTGAACGAGAAAGTGGATACTGCCGCGCCGGTGAGGCTGCGGGTAATGCCGGTTGGCAGTTGCCGTTATGCCGAATGTGCATAACCTCTGCGGCATGATGGACCGCATCCGAGCCCTGCTCACCGTGATCGAAGAAGGCAGCGTCAACCGCGCCGCTGTGCGGCTGCGCATCACGCAGCCCGCACTGAGCCGGCAGATGCAGGCTTTGGAAAATGAACTCGGCGGCAAGCTGCTGGAGCGCGAAACGAGCGGCGTGAAGCCCACGGGTCTTGGTCATGCCTTGGTGAAATCCATGAGCCCTCTGGTCGCCAGCTATGATGCAGCACTGGCCGAGCTGCGCAGGCAGGCGCGTGGCGAGCGCTCCGAGCTGCGCGTGGGCTATCTGCTTTCCGCAGCGCAGAGCATGCTCACCCCGGCTCTGGCAAAGCTGCGCAAGTCACACCCGGAGGTGAAGCTGAAACTGCACGACATGTCCCCGCGCGAGCAGCTCGATGGACTGCGTGCCGGAGAGCTCGATCTCGCGCTCATCGGCCAGGAAGGAGTGATGGCGGCGCGTGAATTTCACAGCGCCAAGCTCTGCTCCCTGCATGTCTGCGTGGCGGTGTCGGATGATGATGCCATCGCGGCGAGGAAAAGCATCGCGCTCAAAGAGCTGAAGGGCCGGGACTTCATCGGCGTGGATGAAGACCAGGTGCCCGGGCGCAATCGCTGGGCGACCGCTCTTTGCAAGTCAGCGGGTTTTAAGCCACGCTTTATCGTGATCGTGGACGGCATCACGAATGTGCTTTCACAGGTCGTGTCCGAATCAGGCGTGACGCTGCTCCCCGGCTACTTTGAGAAGCTGCAGCATCCCGGCGTGACCTTTGTGCCCGTCAGCGATGAGAAGGCTCGCTGGGACTTCATCGTCCTCTGGCAGAAAGGCCGCGCCTCCACCGCCACGCGTGCCTTGGTCGAGGCACTGAAGCAGGTCGCAGTGACACTGCGCTGATCAATGCAGCCGCAGGCCATGCTGCTGCCAGAAGGACTGCAGCGCTGCATGCGAGCCATTGAACACATTGCGCTCCACCGGCCGGTCGAGATTGCCAAAGTAGAGACTGTTGCGGTGCAGGCCGTGATTGTACACCTTCGGCTGTGAGCGGCCATGCCCCCAGTCTACGCCGCCGTACTGCCACAGCGTCCAGTTCGACCACACTTGGTACTGATGGACCAGCCCATGCGGACTTCCCGGTGCGGGATAAACTGGACCCCCACCACTGTCGTGTGCATACAGCGCCAGCCAGTACGGCATGCGACGCAGCTTGGCTTTCGTGGCTGGGTCTGCGCTGCTGAGGAGCTGCTTCAAATGTGTGCTGTTTTCCAGATACGCCACCGGCACTACACCCGTGCGCGATTCCACCCGGTCCATGAACCGCAGAATGTCCGAGAGCCGCGAGTTCGCATCAAAGTCCGCGCACAGCAGCAGCGCCGGTGCATTCCAGGCACGGCCCCGTGCCAGCGAGTGCGCACGTGAGCAGAATTGATCCGCCTGCGCCACCGCATCCACATGATTTTGCAGACGGTAGTAAACTCCCGGCAGCATCCCGGCGCGATCCGCTGCTGCAAGGAAGTTCCTGCACTTCTCATCCAGATTCCCGCCCTTGCCCGCCCGCGCGATCAAGCCGCTGGCCCCATTGGCCCGCAGCGCCGACACATCGTGCTCCGAGTAGCCCTGGCCTGCGCGCTGCTTCTCCTTCGGATCATAAGCCGAGACATTGATGATCTGCGGCATGCCCCAGGAGGACGGCGGCAGACTCCCCGACGTGCCGCCGGACTGCGGAGTGGTGCAACTGGCAAGGGCAAGGAAAAGCGGCAGTAGAAGGTGTTTCATGGGGATGTAATCGGCTGTGGCATCAGTCATAGACTCTTGAAGCTTTGGCAAGGAGCCTCATGCCATTCCAGAGGCGCTGGCAGCGGGAAACCTGCGAACTCAATGTGCAGCACCCGGCGGCGTCTTGGGCAGGAGGAGCGAGAGGACGCATGCAGCAGCAACGGACGCATCAACAGCACGTCTCCGGCTTTGGCCTCACAAAGAACCTCCTCATGAGTTACACGACAGCTTTGAATTGCTTCTGCGCTCAGCCGGCCTAGTCGATGCGTGCCAGAAAGAACTCGCAATGCACCGTTGCTCGAATCTGTGTCATCCAGGTGAAGGCGCACGGTGAGAATCTGCTCCAGCAACTTCATCGGTGGTTGCACATGCGGCACACCCTCCTTCACGCTCCAGGGTCCAAATCCAGGCACCTCGGCTTGTTCTTTGAGCGCCAGTGTCAGGTCTTGATGCCATGCCACCAGCCAGTTGGTTTCCGGGCGTTTGTCAAAATAGATGCCGCGCACCGGAATGGGACTGAGAGCAAGATGTGGGCGCACCAATTCAGCCAGCGATGACTCTGCAAGCTCAGCCACCAGTTGATTGTTTAGCATACCACGAGAGCCTGCCCCGTTTGCATCGCCCAGCAAGGATGCCCATGCATGACATGCAGAAGCATCGAGCACGTTCGGCACGACGGCGAACCCATGAGTGTCCAGCTTGGAGGCGATGTTCATTCAACCGATGACTTGCTTGGTCCCTGAACATTTGCAAGCACGCCATGGCTTCGAGAGATGCTTCAAAACTCCGTCCGCGTCACCTTGTCGCCTTCGGTTGAACGAAGCTCGATCCAATCAATCTCCACAGGCTGCTCCTGCATGGGCAGATAAAGACGCACGATGCCGAGCGGACCGGTGGCGGGAATTTGAACAGTGATCTCCTGCCAGTCGTCGCCTTTCAGGGTGAAGGGCGCACGCTGCACTATGCCGCCATTGGGCACCCAGTCAAAGTGAGAGGTCCCGGGTTTGGCCTTGATGCGAAAACTGGCGGTGCTGGCGCCGCTGTGCTTGCCGGCACCGAAACCGAGGAAGCATTCAAAGCCGATGTTCGTCACCCGCACGATGCCGTCTTTGACCGCAGCTTTGCAGTCGCGGGCCTTCCAGCCTTGCAGTGCGGGATCACTGTCGTCTTTGGCAGGCGCTTTCGCTTTGGTCTTCGGCTGCTGCTTGCCTTCGAGTTCAGGATGATATTGCTTCGGGTTAAAAGCCGGATTCACCACCGGCACCACGGCATGCGTGTCCTTGAGAAAGGTTGCAATCAGGGCGTCCAGCTCCGTCACAAGTTCAGGCTTTTGCGTGGCGAGATTGTTCTTCTCGCCAAGATCGTCCTTCAAGTTAAACAGCAGATGCCGATGTGCCCCGTTCTCGCCGCCGTGAAAGATGCGAATGAGCTTCCAGTCATCGCGATGCACGGACACCGCAGGCGGCAGCCAGTCCGGCACGGTGCCGTAGTGCGGGAAGTACTGGAAGATCGCCTTGCCCGGCAGCTCGCCGCCTTTCAGCGCAGGTAGGATGCTGCTGCCATCAAAGCGCTGCTCAGGTGCAGGCTTGAGCGACAGACCTTCGAGCAGTGTGGGATAATAATCCTCACTCTGCACCAGTGCATCGCTGCGTGCCCCTGTCTTGGTGATGCCAGGCCAGACGACAATGCCCGGCACACGTGTGCCGCCTTCAAACAAACAGGCCTTGCCACCGCGCAGCGGCGCGTTGCTGGTGGGCGTCGTATCGTCCACCTTGTCATACATGTTGCCACCATTGTCAGCGGTGAAAATGATGATGGTGTTGTCCGCGATCTTGAGCCGGTCGAGTGTATCCAGCAGCGTGCCGACGGCATCGTCCATGCTCTCGACCATCGCGGCATAAGTCGGACTATGCTGCGGATCGGCAGGATTCACGCGGCTGCGGTACTTCTCAATGAGCGCCTTCTTCGCATCAAACGGCGCGTGCACACTGAACATCCAGTAGTTCAGGTAAAACGGCCCACCCTTGTGCTGCTCCATGAACTTCACAGCCTCCTTCGCCATGCGGTCTTCGATGTGCTGGTCCGGCACATCTGGGTCCGCGTCAAAATCCGCAAACTTCCATGGCACCACGTAGCTGCCCGCAGGGCCCGGTCCCGGATGATGCGGCACATCGACATCAAACCCCTGCTGCAAAGGGGAGAAAGGTTCCGGTCCGAGGTGCCATTTGCCAAAGTGCCCGGTGGCATAGCCCGCATCGTGCAGTGTCTCCGCCAGCGTGCGGTACTCGGTCTTCAATCGTGTCGGAGGACCCGGCTGCACCACCTTCTGATTCGGCGGCCCCTTCTTGGCCACCATCGCCTCCAGCACCACCTGCGGCATGTGGCAGTTGGGCACGGTGATGCCCGTGCGTGCCGGACTCAGCCCCGTGAGAAGGGCTGAACGCGTCGGCGAGCACAGCGGACTCGCCGAATACGCCCGCGTGAACGTCACGCCGCGCTTCGCCAGACGCTCCACATTCGGTGTCTGGTAAAACTTCGTGGTGCCGTAAAGCGTCGTGTCACTCCAGCCGAGGTCATCGGCCAGGATGATGATCACATTGGGCTGGGCCGAAAATGACGCTGGCAGAACGGCGAACAGGGAAAGGAATGTGGTGAGGAGAAAAAGCTTCATGGTGCAGAGACGGCTTTCAAATGTGCAGCGAGTCGCTCGCGCATGCGGTTCATACGCTCAGCCTGCGCAGGTTGAGCAGCGAGGTTGTGAAGTTCGTCGGGATCGGAGCGGAGATCGTAGAGGAGTTCGCCGCCGTTTTGCTCCCAGACGATGTAGCGGAAGGCATCCGTGCGCACGCTGTGGCCGGTCAGCTTCGTGTGCGGAGCCACCATTGTGCTGATGGCGATCTGGCGGCCCTTGACGGCGGGGTCATCGAGCATTGGCTTGAGACTGCGCCCTTGAAGATGCTTGGGCTTTGGCAGTCCGGCGAGATCGCAGAGTGTCGGGTAGATGTCGACCTGTTCTGCAAGTCCCGCACGTGATCCGGGCTTAACGCCGGGCGCGGCGATGAGCAGCGGGACGTGATTCGCACCTTCAAACAACGTCTGCTTCGCCCACAGGCCGTGCTCCCCGAGCTGATAGCCATGGTCGCCGGTGAGGACGACGACGGTGTTATCCGCGAGTTTCAGTTCCTCGAGCCTGGCCAGCACACGGCCGATCTGCGAATCCACAAAAGATGTGGCGGCCAGGTAGGCCTGCAGCGCATCACGGGCTTCGTCCTGCGTCGGATCCACATAGCGGAAAACGTTATTGTTGGGCCGTAGCGACGATTTGGGCAGGTGCGTGATCACCTCTCCGTCTGCGCGATAAAACGGCGGCAGCGTGAGCTGTTTCTTGTCGATGGCCCCAAAGAATGCTTGCGGCGCCACATAGGGCGTGTGTGGCCGGATGAAGCCGACGGCGAGGAAGAACGGTTTCGCTTTGAATCCATCGAGTGTGGCCATGGCATCCTCGGCGATCTGGTAGTCCGTGAAATCGGCGGCCGGTCGCGCTGAAGCCGCGAAAGTGCGGTTGTAGCCTTCGCCCTTGGCCTTGGCGCGCGTCTTGTCATCAGGGTCGTTCTCTGCCTTGGCCTCGACGAGGATTTCGCTGTCTTTGTGCAGGGCGGGGCCAAGTTCCACATCCAGCTTCGTCTTCGGATCAGCCACATGGAAGACCTTGCCCACACGTCCGGTGGCATAGCCGTGATCTTTGAAATGCTGCGGCAGCGTCACCACATTCGGCAGCGCTTTGCGCAGGCTCGTCGTGAGATCCATCACGCCCGTTTTCTCCGGATAGCAGCCAGTCAGGAACGAGCAGCGGGAGGGATTGCACAGCGCAAACTGCGTGTAGGCATGGTCAAATCGTACGCCGCGTGCCGCCAGCGCGTCCATGGCTGGTGTATGAACATGCGTGTTGCCGTAACATTCGAGGGTTGTCGTCAAATCATCGACGATAATGAAGAGCACATTCGGCTGCGACGCATGGAGTGACGCGTTCAGTAAAAGGAGGATGAGCAGAAGCCGGTTCATGGATTTACTTCCTGTTTTGAAACTGCAGGGGCTTCACGGCCGCCTTCAAATAGGCATCAAAGCGCTGCCGCAGTTCTTTGACTTTCTCGGGCTGTGCGGCGGCGAGGTCTTTGGTTTCACCAGGATCATCGCGCAGATTGAAGAGTTCAGCCTTGGGTTCGCTGCGCCTTTCTTTCTTTGTCTTCCTGCCGTCCTTTTTGCGTTCGCCGGTGGCCTGATCGACGGACGGCGTGACGCCGTCGTTGCCATTGAGGATGAGCTTCCAGTCGCCCATGCGGATGGCACCGTCATTCGCCGTGATGGCATTGAGCAGGATGTCCTCGTGCGGCGATGGTTTGCCTTCGGTGAGCACGGGCATGATGTCGCGACCATCAAGCGGCTGCTTTTGTTCGAGACTACCACCCGCGAGCTTCACAAAGGTGGGGAAGAGATCGACGATGTGCAGAGGTTCGGTGACGATGGTGCCGGGCTTGATGTGCCCCGGCCACGCGGCGAGTGCGGGTGAGCGGATGCCGCCTTCGTACAGCGATGATTTGAAGGCCCGGTAGGGCAGATTACGCCCCGGTGGCATGCCGCCGTTGTCACTGCAGAAAACGATGAGCGTATTTTCGCGCCGACCGGTTTCATCAAGCGCGGCCAAGATCCTGCCGCAGCCTTCATCGACCGCCGTCATCGTGGCGGCCAGAGTGGCGCGTTGCTCGTTCATCGCGGGTTGATACGCGGCCACGGATTCTTTGCTGGGTGCCTGCAGCGGTCCATGCACGCCCGTGAAGGGCACATAAAGGAAGAGCGGCTTGTCCTTCGGTTGTCGCCTGATCACTGCTGCGGCTTCATTGGCCTCCAGCGTGGTCGCGTAGCCTTCCTCCACCACATCCTCGCCATTGCGCCGCCAGTCCAGCTCGCCGTTTTTGAAATAGTTGTGGTGCGTGAAGTAGTCGATGCCCTCCAGATGACCCAGTGAATGGTCAAAGCCGCGCGCGTTCGGCCAATACGCCTTGTCAAAGTGGCCCACGTGCCATTTGCCGCAGATCGCTGTCGTGTACCCGGCATCGTGCAGCGCATTGGCGACGGTGCGCTCCTCCAGCGGCATGCCGTATTTGGATTGCTGGCGCAGCACGTTCAGCTGCATGCCTGAGCGGATCGGATAGCGCCCCGTGAGGAAGGCCACGCGCGTCGGCGTGCACACCGGCAGCACATAGAAATGCTCCAGCTTCGCTCCGCACGCCGCGAGCTTGTCGAGATTCGGTGTCCTGATGTCGCTGCCATGCCAGCCGACGTCAGCATTGCCCAGATCATCGGCGAGCAGGAAGACGATGTCCGGTGGACTGGCAGAAAAGAGTGCAGGACAAAAAGCAAGGAAGCAGAGCAAAATTCTTGTCATCGCGAAGTGGGTTGGAGGTCAATCGTGCGAAACTCAGCGTTGCCGGCTGGCAGATGCAAGCGCACGTGAATGACACGGCCTTTGCCAGGAATTTGAACTTCACGCGTCTGCCAGTCCTCGCTCGCTTTCACTTCAAACGGCGCGCGGTTCTTTGGGAGGAAGTCTTTGTCTCCTTCCATGCGCCAAGCGATGGCACCCTGGCCGGACACAGCCGTTTTAAATGTCATCGTAGCCGTAACAGGTCCAGCGAGTTTAAGCTGGCTGCGGGTGATGAAGGTGCCTTTGCCGGCTTTGTCCGGGGTCAGCACGAGCACACCGTTCTTCTCGATAAGACTGCCACCCCGGGCCAGCCAGCCGTGTGTGGCGCTGGTGTTGGGTTCGGCCTCATGTTTCGGTGCGGGTTTGCCTTCGAGGTAGAAATCAAAATAATCATTCCAAACGGGGGACATCGGGCCAAGTGCGAGTCCTGGCGGATTGAGTTCCGCGCACCAAGCCGTGAGCTTCGTGCGCAGGCGTGCGGCGACATCAGGATGCTGCGAGGCGAGGTTGTGCTTCTCCTCAAGATCGGTGGCCAGATCATAGAGATACTCGCGCTCCCCGCCGCGCAGGAGTTTCCAGTTCCCCTCGCGGATGGCGCTCTGGGCCATCCAGCGCCACATCAGCGCTTCATGTGGTGCTGTGGCGATCTCGCCTTTGAGATAAGGCACAAGGTTCACGCCATCGAGATCGCCGGGCTTCACGGCAATGTCCGCCATAGCCGCCGCCGTGGCGGCGACATCCAGCGCGCTCACGGGGTGCTCATAGGTCTGGCCACCGGGAATGGTGCCGGGCCAGGCGATCAGAAACGGCACATGCATGCCGCCCTCGGCCAGCATGCCTTTTTCACCATTGAGCGGTGTGTTCAGACTGCCATCCCAGCCGCCCGCATCACCTTCCAGTGGCGAGTCCGTTTTGTGAATCTTAAGCGGTGCGCCGTTGTCGCCGATGAAGAAGATCAGAGTCTTTTCGGAGAGGCCGTTTTTCTTCAGCGTGTTCGTGACGAGGCCCACTCCATCATCCACCGCAGCCAGCATGCCCAGCGCGGCACGGCGGCGCTCGGGCATCGCGCCGGGGAAGCGGTCCTTGTACGACTGCGGCGCATCCAGCGGTGTGTGCGGGGCGCGGAAGGCGATGTAAAGAAAGAAGGGCTGTTCCTTGTAGCGCTCAATGATCGAAGCCGCGGCCTTGGCACAGCCATCGACGTGATACATCGTCGGTGGCACGTCCGACATCGGCCTGTCCTTGCCCTCGAGCGTGATGTTGGCGGAGAACTTCTGCTGCCCGTGCTGCGAATACACATGCTTGAAACCATGCTTTGTGATTTCACTCTGCGGGCCGAGGTGCCACTTGCCAAACTGCGCCGTGGTGTAGCCTGCGTTCAGCAGTCGCGTGGCGATGGTGGTCTCCTTGTTGAAGCCGTCCAGCGCGGAGCCGTTGTTATCCAGATTGAAGCGCCCCTGAAACTTCCCTGTCATCAATCCGCCGCGCGATGGCACACACTGCGGCGCGGTGCTGTAGCCATTTTTGGCGATGACGCCGCTGCGTGCCAGCGCATCGAGATGCGGCGTTTTCACATCCTTCTCCTCACCACGAATGCCGAGATCAGCAAAACCGTGATCATCCGTGTAGATGACGATGATGTTGGGTTTGTCGGCGGCATGAGTAAACTCACCGAGAATGCAAAAGAGGACAAAGAAAAAACGGTTCATGGTGCGACGAGTGTAACGAAGGGCATCTCCAGACATCTCAGCAAAGGCTGTGGGCAAAGATCAAGGCCACTCAAGTTCAAGCAGAGTGACGCCCTGGCGGGCGAGGTTGAAGGTGATGTCACACTGGCCGTCCGCGGATTTGATTTCCGTTTTATTTCTGGCCGTCTCCATGCGGCTGGCGTCTTCAAGCAGGCGGATTTGCTCCGCCGTCGGTGATTGTGGGGAGCCCAGGGCCTGCCAGGCAATGAAGGAATTGGAGTGTCCCTCATCAATGAGCGTTCGGATAAGCTTGGGATTGCCTGCCGGTGTGCCTGCGAGATTGAGCGTGATTGAGGCGGCAGCTCCGGGAATGTCGTCGTCGTGATAATGCCAGGTGAGAATGGTGATGCGTTTATCATGGCGTGCGGCCAGGGCGGAGACATCCGGTTTGCCGCGAACACCCATTGTCATGAGTTCGTTGAGCGGAGTTGCGCCATCGCTTTCCACATACAACCTGCGGCCATCCATGCGGGAGAACATGCGGAAGACGTTGAGCACCGGTTTGTCGATGCCGTTCGTGGCCAGCGAACGAAAGCCGGCGAAGTAGGGTTGTCCTTCAAATTCGAAGGACCACGTGAGAGCGCCTTCGAGGTTGACTCCATGTTTCTCAGCGAGGTCGAGCTTGCGCGGGAAAATTGCGGCGGTGTAGCTCGAATACATGGTGCCATTGCGATAGGCGCGATCCGCCCCCTTGCATGCAGCGCAGCCCTCAGGATCAGACTCGCCGATGACTATGGGCGTGTTCCTGAGCTCAGGATGCTGGGCTATCACGCCAAAGGCATCGTTGATTTCGCCAAGTTGATTGGAGATGCTCATGCGCACATGGCCATCGACCCGTGATGGCTTGCCCTTGGCATGAAAGGAAATGAAATCCAGCGGTGTGCCTTTCCCACCAGTGGCGTGATTGGAGCCCTTCAGGCAGTGATTGAGGAAGGCCTCAAGGAAATCCTCACCCTTGCCATTGGCGAGATCGGGACCTCCGACCTTGGCTCCGGGGATGGCGCGGCGCACCGCATGAATGGCGCAGTCGTGCAGTTTGAAAAACTCTTCACGCGTGCCGCGCCAGTAGTCGATATTGGGTTCATTCCATGTCTGCCAGTACCATTGAAGCACTTCCTGCTCGCCGTATCGGGCCGCGCAATGCTTCGCCCATTGATAGACTAGCTCCTCCCACTTCGCGAAATCCTTCGGAGGATAGGCCCAGCCACCGAACAACTCCTCGTATTTGGCATCGGGAAAGTGATGCCGATACGGCTCCGGCTTCGTCGAAAGCGCCTGCGGCATGAAGCCGATCTGCACATAAGGCCGCAGGCCATGGCTGCGATAGGCATCAAATATTCGGTCAACGATGGTCCAATCATAGACCGCTTTTCCTGAGGCATCTTCCGTGTAGGCATTCGTCGATCCCCACTTCAATCCATGCTCCCCTTTGCCTGTCACAAGCAAACTGTGGGTGCGAAAAAACACCGCGTCCTTTTTCAGAGTACCCAGCTCACCCAGCAACTCATTGCCATGCCGCATGTAGGCATAGTTTGGTTCATCCGCCCCAAAGAAGCGCCAGATGGGTTTGAGCGGTCCGCCCGGCTTCGCGGCATTGATCTGCATGCGAACAGCAAACGATGAAGAATTCACAACATCATTCGCAGCGGATGCGATGGAGGCAAAAAGCAGGGATAGAACGAAATGTTTCATGATTGGGCGCGTGGTTAAAACGCAAACGTCAGGCATCATGTATAAGTTAAGAATGGAGCAAATTTGGAAAGCGGGCTGCTACTGGACAGGCCTTTTCCAAAACGTGACTCAACTGTCGGTGCGAGCCCTCATTTCATCTGGCCTTTTTCTTCGACTGCGCAGGCACAGCTGCTTCGTGGCCCACCTGGCCGGGGACCACGGCGTCTTTGAGAAACTCGGCCAGTCGCGCACGCATGGTGGCAGTGCGTTCAGGCTCTTTGGCAGCAAGGTTTTCTTTTTCGCCGATGTCCGTTGCGAGGTTGTAAAGCGCAAGATTTTCGCCGGACTCAGCAGCCTTGGGCTTGCCCTTCTTACCTTTGCCTTTTCCTTTGGCACCACCTGCGGGGGCTTCTTCGCTGTCAGCATCGCTGCCGTTCATGACGAGCTTCCAGTCACCCATTCGCACAGCGGCGACTGTGGGAGACTGCACACAGAGGATGGCATCGTGCGGAGAGGGAGCACCTTGCGTGAGCATGGGCCACACGTCCTTGCCATCCAGCGCGGTCTTTTGCTCCAGAGATCCCCCGGCGAGCTTCACCAGCGTAGGATACCAGTCCACGGTATGCATGGGTTCCTTGATGCGCTTGCCTGCGGGAATGTGCCCCGGCCAGTTTGCAAAGGCGCAGCCGCGCACCCCGCCTTCGTAGATGCTGCCCTTGAAGCCGCGCAGCGGTGTGTTGTCGCCTGGAGGCGGACCGCCGTTGTCGGAAGAGAAAAGGATGAGCGTGTTGTCACGCTGGCCGGTGCTTTCCAAGGCGGCGACGATCTGCCCGATCGCCTCGTCCACCGCAGCCAGCATGCCGGCGAGTTTTTGCCTGTTGCCCTTCAGCTCGTCATAGGGCTTGAGGTACTCATTCGGCACTAGAAAGGGCGAGTGCACGCCGTTGAACGGCACGTAGAGAAAGAGGGGCTTGGTTTTGTCCTTCTCCGTGATGATGCGGCAGGCTTCGCGAGAAAGAAGATGAGTGGTGTAGCCTTCTTCTTTGATTTGTTTGCCGTCGCGATACCAGTCGAGATCCTCGCCGCGCATGTGCGTGAAGTAGTCGAGCATGCCGAAGTAGTGGCCGTAATGATGATCAAAGCCACGTGCCGTGGGAAGGTAGGCGGGCTCGAACTCGCCGAGGTGCCATTTGCCGGTGATGGCGGTGGCGTAGCCGGCATCGTGGAGCGCATTGGCCAGGGTGCGCTCGGTGAGAGGCAGGCCCCATGTGGCATGCGGGCGCACGATGGTGTAGACGCCCGTGTGCGTGGCGTAGCGGCCGGTCATCAGTGTCGCGCGCGTGGGCGAGCACACCGGCTGCACATAGAGAGATTCCAGCACCGTTCCCGCAGCGGCCAGTTTGTCGATGCTGGGTGTGTGGATGTCTTTGCCGCCATTGAAGCCGCAGTCTGCGTAGCCAAGGTCATCAACGAGCAGGAAGACGATGTTGGGTTGTTTCTCCGCACCGTATGAAGATGCAACTAGAGTTAATGACAGGGCAAGAGCCGTGATGATTTTCATGGAAGGATGGATCGGAGTTTGAGAATCTTGAGGTGAGTGTTTATTTGCCCGGGCTTTTGGCCGTCTTCTTTTTGCCAGCTCCGGGATCAACCATGGTGACGGGTTCCCCGATCAGCAGCGGCGTACCGAAAACAGTCTGCTGGTCGCCCTGCTTCTGCATCCAGGCATCCACTTCGCCACGCATAAGCTTGAGGCGCTCCGTTTGCGCGGGATCACTGGCGAGGTTTTGCAGTTCGTTCGGATCGTTCTTCAAGTCGTAGAGTTCTTCTGCGGGACGCACGGAGTACCGTTTCACTATCTCTGCTGCCGCCGGGCTGGTCTCCGCCGCAGCGAGCCAGCTCTGCCAGTAGTTGAAACCGCTGGTCACGTTGCTGGAACGTGAGATGTGGGATTGATGCTGAAACTCGGGGTGCAGGTTGCGGATGTACTTCCAGTCACGCGTGCGGACACTGCGGATGGGATAGACATTGAAGTCGCCATCGCCGCTGTGCGTGGTGAAGATGCGGTCACGATGCGCCATGGCCGTACCGCGCAGGACACTGGCGAAAGACTTGCCGTCGATGCCCTTAGGCACCGTGCCGCCGCCGAGCTCGATGAAGGTGGGCAGCATGTCCGGCCAGGAAATCATGGCGTCATTGGTCGAGGCGGGCTGCAAATGGCCAGACCATGCCGCGATGAAGGGGATGCGGATGCCGGCATCGTAGAGGTTCCATTTGGCGAAGGGCCACTGCGCGCCGTGATCGGCGGTGTAGATGAAGAGCGTGTCTCCCTTTACTCTGTCTTTGGCCAGCGCTCGCAGTTCACCAAGCAGGGTGTCTGAGCGTGTGATGTCCGAGCAGTAGCGGGCGCGCTGTTCGCGGGTGCCTGCGGTGTCCACATGCGTGGGTGGCAGCTTCATCTTGGAAGCATCGTAGCCTGCATTGTCCCCCCACGGCACATGCGGATGATGTGTGCCAAAAAAGAGGCAGAGTGGTTTCGATGCATCGCGGTTGGCCAGGAACTTGCCGACTTCCACGGTGTCGATGTCGCCCTGCTGCTGGCCGCCCAGAACATCGAAGCCGTGATCCTTGCCGTAGTTTCCATGGGCCACCTTGCCAAAGGCCGCCACCTCATAGCCCAGTGCGTGAAGCACGGGCGGCAGTGAGCGCACATCAGGATTCTTCGCTTTGTGATTCGGCTCCGCGCCATTGCGCGCCGGCCACAGGCCGGTGCAGAGCGTGGTGCGGCTCGGTCCGCAGGCTGGCGAGGCAACAAAGGCATGGGTGAACTTCATGCCCTCGGCGGCCAGCTTGGCCATGTTCGGCGTGCGAATGTCCGTGGACCCGTAGGGCTCGGAGTCCAGCATGCTGTGATCGTCTGAGATGAAGACGACGATGTTTGGCGGCGCGGATTTTTCAGCGCCAAAAAGCGGCAGGCACAGGAGAGCCGCGAGGAACATGAAAGGCTGGAGGGACATGGGCCGGTAACGAACGATTTTGAGTCAACATCTCAACAAATGCGCATCAGGGTGCCGCCTGCTTTTTCTTCTTTGCCTTTTTCGGGGTGAAGGTCTCTTGCTTCGCGTTTGGATCAAAGTTCGGATTGGGCGTCGGCATCAGTGCGCCGACTTCCTTGCGCCAGGCGATGAGCTTCGCATGCAGCTCCTTCACCTTGTCAGGCTGTGCAGCGGCCAGATTGTTCTTTTCGCCGATGTCCTGAGGGATGTTGTAAAGCTCCAGCGCCCCTTCCTCGTGCCACTCAATGAGTTTCCAGTCGCCATCGCGGATGGTGGTGCATGGCGGGCCGCCTTGATTGGCATAGTGAGGGTAGTGCCAAAAGAGCGGCTTTCCACGCGCGGCGGACTCACCTTTCAGCAAGGGCAGGAAGCTCACGCCATCGAGATGCTGCTCGGGTTTCAACGGCTGGCCTGCGAGTTGCAGCAGAGTGGGATAAAAATCGGTGCTGATGACGGGTGAATCGCAGGTTGTGTCCGGCTTGGTCACGCCGGGAGCCACGACGATCATCGGCTCGCGCACACCGCCTTCATAAGGCCAGCCTTTGCCGGCACGCAGAGGCAGATTTGAGGTGGGATGTCCTTCGGCAGTGGCGAGGCCGCCATTGTCAGACATGAAGACGACGATTGTTTTCTCTGTGAGTCCGTTCTTCTCCAGAGTGGTAAGCACGCGGCCAATGGCCGTGTCAAACTGCTCCAGCATCGCGGCATAGACCGGATTGTTTTGCACAAGGCGCACCTGGTTCGTCCTCTCCTGGCCCCAGGCATCGGCGGGCGCTTGCTTCGCCTTTTCCTGCCACTTCGCCACGAGGTCGGCACGTGCGCCGATGGGCACATGCGGTGCGTTGTAGGGCAGGTAGGCGTAGAAGGGCTTGTCTTTGTTCGCCTCAATGAACTTCACCGCCGCATCCGTGATGCTGTCGGTGTTCTTCGGATCGTCCTGCTTTTTGCCCTTGCCGCCCTTCGGTCCGGTGTTTTCGCTTTCGTCGTGAGTGAAGCCCTGATCGCGCGGCATGAAGCCCGCGCCGCCCAGGTGCCACTTGCCGGCAAAGAACGTCTCATAACCCGCATCGCGCAGGGATTCCGCGATGGTGACCTCCGCCAGCGGCAGCTGACCTGCATTCGGCGCCGGCAGCAGTTTGCCCGCACGGCCCCCGGGGATGAAATTGGTGACGCCAAAGCGCGGCGGATATTTCCCGGTCATGAGACTGCCACGCGTGGGCGAGCACACACAGCAGGCCGCATAACCCTGCGTAAATTTCATCCCGCGCTTCGCCAGTCCGTCGATGTTCGGCGTTTCATAAAACGTCTTCGGATTGAACGCACCGATGTCCATCTGACCGAGATCGTCGGCCAGGATGAAGACGATGTTGGGTTTTGTCTCCGCGAAGAGGGACGTGACAAAGGTGAGCGCAAGCAGGGCGAGGAACGGGGCTTTCATGGCTTTGTGAGAAATGTGCGATGGGGGCGGTGGATGATCTTCAAGGCAGCGAAGGCAGAATCATGGTGTTGTCCTGGGTGTCTGCGTGCCATTGTTTCAGGGCGACATAGAGACGTTCGAGGTGCTGGCGTTGCGCGGGGTCGGCAGCCAGGTTGTGGAGTTCGTCGGGATCACTTTGGAGATTGTAGAGCTCGATCAGCGGGGGTTTTCCACCCAAGGCGTGCGGGTCCATTTCCTGCAGGATGCGATAGGCTTCGGGAAACTGGGCTTTGACGCGCACGGTCTCGCCATAGATGCGATTGATCCAGGGTTTCATGTCACGTAGGTCGGCATTGATGACCTTGGGCTCGTCGAGATGGCTGCGGACGATGAGCTGATGCGTGGCGTCGAGCACACTGCGCTCCTCCATGCCACGCTGCTGGTTCAGGGAGCGGCCGGAGACCTCGCTGAAGATGAAGTCGTGGCCTTTGGCGTCTGGCTTGCTTTCGAGCAGGGGTCTGAGGCTGATGCCGTGGAGCGTTGAATCATACGGAATGCCGAGCACATCCAGCAGAGTGGGCAAGAGGTCGAGCTCACTGACCAATGCATTGCTCACGAGCGGTTTGCCTCCCGGAAGGCGAATGACGAGCGGAATGTGCAGGCCCAGATGAAACGGAGTCATCTTGCCATGCTGGTAGGCCGGGCCGTGATCCCCCATGAAGATGACGAGGGTGTTTGCTTCCTGACCGGACTCCCGCAGCGTGGCCATGACCTCGCCGACGATCTGGTCGTTGTGCTGCACACCATCGAGATACTCGGCCCAGTCACGGCGTGCGACGGGTGTGTCCGGCAGATGCGCGGGCAGTTTCACCTTTGCGGGGTCGATGGTGATGGGCTGCTTCTCGCTGTTCACAAACGGCCGGTGCGTGTAGGTCGTGCTGTTGTGCAGCAGGAACCACGGCTTGCCTGCTGCCCGGCTGATGACTCCGGTGAGGGCTTGCTTGGAGCCAGCCTTCGGGATGAAGTCATTGTAGGGAAAGCGTTCGTTCGGAGCGATGTGGAGCTTCCCGCACACTGCGGTGTGATAGCCCTGCGCAGCGAGCACCTCAACCATCGTGGCTCCCTTGGAGCGGATGCGCGTGTGCAGGTAGGGCGGAGCTTGTTTCTCCGCTTCCGTGAGTTTGGCGGCGGGCTTGAGGTAGTTGTTGGTGTTGTTGACCAGGCCGTTCGTGTGCGAGTGCAGACCGGTCATGATGCAGGCCTTTGATGCCGAGCAAACTGGATACCCCACATAGGCCCGGCGAAACAAGGCACCGCTGGCCGCCAGCGCATCCATGTGGGGTGTTTTGATATCCGTCGTGCCCAGAGCGCCCATGTGCGCGCCTTGATCCTCGGTGAGAATGAAGAGGATGTTGGGGCGCTGCTCCGCTGCGAATGACGAGAGAACGCTGAAGAATGACAATACGAGAATGGCCGGGAAGCGATGCATGGTGGGTGGTGCGCGTGTAACGAAGGGCTCTGTCATGACATCTCAGCAAAAACTGTGTCGGATTCAGCATGCAGGCTTGTCATTCAACTGGCGGCATTTTAGTTTTTCGCGCCATGACCTCGAAATCGACCGCCGGTTCCTCGACTGCCGCCGCCACCAAGCAGGCCGCTGAATATGCCATCTACAAACCCAATGGTCGCGGCACTGGCGGGGTGATCCGTTTCGAGTTCAACCGCAGCAAAGGCGCCGTGTTTGTGGATGCGGCTTCGCAGAGCGGTGAGAAGCAGTTCGACTGGGAGCAGAAGATCACCATGAAATGGGGGCTTTCGGACCTTGGCGCGGTGCTGGCGACGCTGCAGGGCCGGCAGGAGCAGGCGAAGCTCTTCCACCAGTCTGAGAAGGCCAACAGCGCCTTTGAGCTGACCTTTCGCGATGATCCGCAGAAGGCACCGTACTTCATGAGCATGTCACGTCAGGACGCGGCGTCGAAAAGCGTGAAGAAAGTCACGATTCCCGTCACGCATGCCGAGGCGGTGATTCTCGAAACCGCGCTGCGGGCGGCGATCACGCGGCTGATCGGGTGGTGAGGTTTTAGAGGGCTTCAATCTTCACCGTCAGCGAGTTGTAGCCGAGCGTGCGGTCAAACTTGGCTTCATGCTCGACGCGTTCGTCGGCTTTCAGAATGGTGATGCGCTTCACGCGTTCGCAGCACAGACGCAGCAGGGTGCGCAGGATGAGGCGTGCGTGCGGAGCGCCGAGGCAGAGGTGGGTGCCGAAGCCGAAGGAGAGATGCGGGTTGGGTTTGCGATCAAGACGGACTTCCTCGGGCTGCGGGAAGGCGCTGGAGTCGAAGTTGGCGGAGGCCCAGACGAGAGAGATGCGGTCGCCGGCTTTGACGGTGGTGCCATTGACATCCGTGTCTGCGGGACAGACGCGGCCGATGTGCGTGAGGGGCATGAAGACGCGGAAGAACTCCTCGCTGGCGAGGGTGATGCGCTTGGGGTCTTCGCGCAGAAACTCCAGGGCTTCAGGATGTTCGGCCAGATAACCCAGGGCGCATGAGATTGTGTGGATGATGGTGTCACGCCCGCCGGCGAAGGCGAGATTGGCGAAGCCCATCATCTCCTCACGCGTGAGTTTGCGCTTGCGATACTCTGCCTGCGTGAGAGCGCTGAAGAAGTCTGCGCCAGGATTCGCCTCGGCGCGGTCGAACTGGGCGTGGAGGTAATCCTCCAGCACGTTGCCAGTTTTAAACTCGCCGCCAGTGACTTTGAAGACATGGATGCCCCAGCCGATCCAGGTTTCGCCTTCGGATGCAGGCACGTTCAGCAGGTGGGTCAGGGCACGTGACTGGATGGGCAGCGCGAACTCGTTGACGATCTCAATCGAGTCACGGCACAGCGCCTGAGTGAGCATGCCGTCCATCAGCGCCTCCACCTGCGCGATCATCGCGGGATCTTTGGAACGTTGGAAAAAGGGTTCCACGATGGCGCGGTAGTCGGTGTGCTCCGGCGGATTGGTCTCGATGGGCAACTGACGCATGGTGCGCACCGCCTCCTCCGAAGGGATCGGCACACGGAAAGGCGCGTCGGAGCTGAAGGTCTGCCAGTCCTTCGCCGCCTTGCGCACGTCTTCGTGGCGCAGGATCATGGTGATGTCTTCGCCATGAAAGGGGCACTGCAGCACGCCAGTGTTGGTGCGGACTTCGCGGAAGGGGTCGGAGAAAGCGGGCATAGGAGGGGAATGACGAATCATCAACGCTGAACGCGGGACGCTTTCAGTGCAATGTTTGCTCTTTGTAGAATGATGCCTGCGGCCTGTGCAAAGGCCGTTTGCTCACTTCTTTTTCGCCTTGCCAGCCTTCGCTGCTGGCTTCTGGGGGGCGGTGGGGTCTTCGCTTGGGCTGCCATGCCACTGCGGTGCGATGTTTTTGGCATCCCACTCTTCCCAGGCCTTGGAGAGTTGGGTGACGAGCTCGGGCTTGGCAGCGGCGAGGTCGTGCTGCTCGCCGATGTCGGTGCTCAGATCGTAAAGCTGCCAGCCGGACTGGGTTTTGGCCTCCATGTCGCGCACATCGACGAGTTTCCATTGGCCTTGGCGGATGGCTTTCTGGGGGCCGAAACGCCAGGCGAGGGTGTCGTGCGGTGCGGTGGTGACTTCACCTTTGAGATGCGGCAGGAGGTTCACTCCTTCGACGCCCTCAGGTTGTTTCGCTTGAGTCGCCGCGCAGGCCGTGGGCAGGATGTCCAGGGCGCTCACCGGTTGGTCATAGGTTTTGCCAGCGGGCAGCTTGCCGGACCAGCTCACGAAAAACGGCACTCGAATGCCGCCTTCCAGCGTCTGGCCTTTGTCGCCACGCAGCGGTGTGTTGAGGCCGGTGTTGTAGGCAAAGAAGGGTTTTCTACCGGAGCCGCCATTGTCGCTGAAGAAGAACACGAGGGTGTTCGGGTGCTTGGCTTTGAGCTCGGCGGTGATGCGACCGATGTCGTCGTCAAGTCCCAGCAGGAGCGAGAGGTAGCCGCGGCGATTTGGATCGGTGACATCTGCGGGAATGTGGTCCTTGAGTTTGTCGGCGATCTCCAGCGGCGTGTGCACGGCGTTGTAGGCGAGGTAGAGGAACCAGGGCTTGGCTGTGTTGCGGTCCATGAAGCCGAGGGCTTCATCGGTGAACAGGTCCGTCGTGTAGCCGTCGAGGTGCTGCAGCTCGCGGCCGCGATAGATCATGTTGTGCGAATGCGCGGAGCCGAACTCGGGCTCGGCGTCCTTGTGCAGCAGGAAATTGTGCCCGCCGACGAGAAAGCCCAGGAATTCGTCGAAACCACGCGACAGCGGATGATGCGCGGCATCGAAGCCCTGATGCCATTTGCCGATGAGTGATGTGGCGTAGCCGGCGTCGTGCAGAACATTGGCGATGGTGCGCTGATCCAGCGGCAGGCCGAGCTTGGCCTCATCACCGACATGCGGATTGAACTCATGGCCAAAGCGCGTCTGTGATTTGCCCGTGAGAAACCCCGCCCGCGAAGGACTGCAATACGGCGCGGTGACATAGCCGCTTGTGCAGCGCACGCCGCTGGCTGCGAGGGCATCGATGTTTGGCGTGGGCACCGCTTTGCCGCCATGAACGCCGATGTCCGCGTAACCCAGATCGTCCGCGACGATGACGAGGATGTTGGGTTTGCCCACCTGTGCTGAAGCTGTGGAAAACATAGCTGCGGCCAGGATGAAGCCACCGAGGGTGCGAAGAATCATGGATGGGAATTTCATGGAGCGTTGATAACGGAGCACGTGTGATGATCTCCCAGCAAAAGCCGGAGTATTCTCAAAGCCGTAAGTTCAATGAATTGCGCTCAGCTCACTTCCCGAACATCGCGTTCGTCTTGTCGCCGCCGCTGAGGACGTAGGCGAGGAGGTCGAGGATTTCGTCCTTTTTGAGCATGGCGAGGAGCATCGGCGGCATGGGGGAGACGGTGCTGAGCTCGATGCTCTTCACTTCTTTGCGATCCACGTTCACACGCTGGTTGGGATCGGTGAGGTCGGTGTTGAGGGTGACGCCGTCGCCGCTGAGATTCACCACGACGCCGCTCATCACGGTGCCGTCATTCTTGGTGACGATGATGGGGGCGAACTGCTCGTTGATGACCTTGCTGGGGTTGATGATGTTGTCGAGCAGGTCGTGCGGGCTGTAGCGGCCGCCGGCACCGGTGAGGTCCGGGCCAGTCATGCCGCCGGCGTTGCCGAAGCGGTGGCAGGTGTAGCAGGCGGCAGCGGTGAACATTTTGCGGCCGTTGTCGAAGCTGCGTTTTTTCAAGCCGGTCTTGGCGGCGGCGCTGAGTTCATCGAGCGTCCACATCGTCGGCGTGCGGCCCACGAACATGGCACCGACGTTTTCGATGGCGCTTTTCGCCTCGGGCTTCTTGGCAATGAGTTCGGCAAGCTGCGCGTTTTCTTCGGGTGTGAATGTGGCAAGCGAGTCCTTGCGGATGAAGTCGATGAAGATGGCGAAGCTGCTGCCGCCTTTATAGTTCGCGGCCTTGAGGAGGAACTCAAGCTGCTGCGTGCGGAGATCCTTGGTCCAGCCGGTCTTCAGGAAGCGCAGGCTGCGGGCGTATTCGATCTGCGGCTCCTGGCTTTCTGCTGCAGCGATGAGGGCCATGCCTTTGGCGGCGGTGTTCGGTGCCTGGAGGTAGGCGAGGGTTTCGGTGAGCAGCCAGTTGAGCTCGAAGTTGTCTGCTGGATAGGCAGGATCGAGCTTCGCGATGATCGCAGCCACCGTGGCCTCGTCCGGATTGCCGAAGCGGTGCAGGACGATCTCGGTGAGGCGCACGTAGGCCATGCGCTGCTCGTTGTTGAGCTTCTTGAAGTCGCGCTTCAGCAGCGCGGCCCAGAGCTTGTCGCGCATGGCGGTGTTCACGACGTGATCGGGCGCGCGATGCGTGGGGCACACGCCCGTCATACGAGTCAGCGCCAGCAGGGCTTCGAGCTGCGCGGTGGCGTTCTTTTCATTGAGCGCCTTGGATTCCCATTCGGTGACGGGGTTGTGCTCCAGCACGGTGCGTGCGGCACTGCGGATGAAGCGGTCCTTGTCACTGAGATGCGGCCAGGCAAAAGCGACGGCTTTCGGGTCGGCTTTGCCGTGGAAGGCGGCAAGCTCATGACGCAGTTCGCTGGCGCGTGTGATCTGCGGCTTGGATGTCACTGGGGCTGTCGATTCCTTCCCGGTATAAGTCACACGATAGAGTCCCGACTGCACGCGACGGCCGCCGATGGTGAAATACATCGCGCCGTCTTGGCCGATGATGGCATCGCTGACTGGCAGCGGGCCGCCGGTGACGAATTCTTCCTTCGTGGCGGTGTACGTCGATCCGCTGGGCTTGAGATGCACGGCGTAGATTTTTCCCCAGCTCCAGTCGAGCACGAAGAAGGCCTCCTGGTACTTGGCGGGGAACTTTGCGCCGTAGCCAAAGGTGGTGCCGGTGGGCGAGCCGGGGCCGATGTTCAGCGTGGCGGGCAGGTTGTCATAGTAGAACTCGGGGTACTTGCCTGCGCCGTTGCGCCAGCCGAATTCCGCACCGCTGACGACGTGATTGATGCGTGTGGGGCGATACCACGAGGTGTTGAAGTCATACTCCATGTCGGCGTCATAGACGAAGAGTTCGCCGGCGCGGTTCACGCCGCCGTCGAAGATGTTGCGGAAGCCGTTGGCGAACTGAATGAATTCTTTTCCATCGGGTGAGACACGATAAACATTCCCGCCCGGGGCCATGACGTGGCGATTGTGACCGCGACCGTCAGGCATGCGTGGCAGCAGGTGGTCATCGCCCCAAAGCTTCTGCACGGGCGAAGTCGGGACGGTTTCAGTGAGCACGGCGTTGTTGCCGGTGATGAGATACAGACCTTTGCCGTCGGGCGTGAGAAGCACCGCGTGCACGCCGTGGTCGCCGCCGGAATCAATCGCGCGCAGCATTTCCACCTTGTCGGGCATGTCGTCGTTGTCGCTGTCAGTGATCCGGTACAGGCCGCTGGGGATCTTCTTTTCGTAGTCGTTCACGCCAACGTAGAGCGCGCCAAAGGCAAACAGCATGCCGTTCACCGCACGGATGTCGGCGGGAACTTTCTGCACGTCGCCCGGGCTCAGCGTCTTGCCGGGGGCGGGCATCTTGAAACGATAGAGACCGCCGTACTGATCGCTGGCGTAGATGCGGCCTTTGTCGTCCGTGCAAAGATTCACCCAGGAGCCCTCTTCACCGCCAGGCACGGAGTAGAGCAGCTCCACTTTGAAATCCGGCAGGCTTTTGATGTTGGTGACCGGTGTGGCCACATTCGCGCCGATGGCCGGACCGACGGCATCTGGACGCTTCGGTTTCACTTTGGCAGCCTTGGCTTTCGCATCGCCCTTGGCTGGAGCGGGTGCGGGGACTGGAGCGGCGGGTGGCTGCGCTTTGCCTTTACCTTTGCCCTTCGCGGGTGCTTTGGCCTCGATGATCTGCGCATCGCTGGGGATGGCGGACTTTTCGAATGAGATCACGCCGCCATCCGGCAGCTCCTTGAGCATCACATCCTTGATTTGTACATTCATGGCGGGACCGCGATGAATCTGGAAGGCGATCAAGCCTTCGAGCGAGCGCTTCGATTCTTCGAAGTCGAGAAGGTCGATGGTGACCTGACCGTCGATCTTGTGGATGAGGTGATTGCCCTGCGCGATGACGGTGTACTCATGCCATTGGGCGATGTCCACCTTCACCGGTTCATGCTCGGAGGCGAGCCAGCGTTTGCCTTCGGGATCGATCACCACGCCCTGCCCATTCTGAACGATGATGCCGCGGCCGCGTTCTTCATAGACCATGGCGTTGTTCGGTGTGGCGGGGTGGATGTCGCACTGATAACCGCCGATGGACCACTTGCCGTTCTCCGGCAGTTCCTTGCTGCGGTACTGGATGCCGGTGTTGTTGCCGCTCTGCTTGATCTTGGCGTGCAGTTCAAAGTTCTTCACCTTGCCACCGCGCCAGATGAGGAACTGATTGTAGGCGAGCTGTTCGGGGCCGGTGGTTTTGCCGGTGATGCAGCCGTCTTCGATGCTCCAGAGTTCTGGATTGCCATCCCAGCCGGTGAGGTCTTTGCCGTTGAAGAGTGGTTTGAAGCCATCCTGCGCGGAGGCGAAGGAGGCAATCAGGAGAGGAAGGAGAAGGAGACGGTTCATGGTTGGGCGCGTGGTTAAACGTGTCCAACTTTCCAAACGTACCAGCAAAGGATGTGTCGGATTCAGCAAAACGACAACGCCGGGCCTGTGAGGGCCCGGCGTTGGGGGATTATTCGATTTGTAGCTGCTGCTTACTTCATCGGATGCTGCTTCAGCAGTTCATCGGTGGTGTAGAGCATCATGCGGCCGGGGTTGGCGTCGCGGACGGCTTTGACTTCGGCGGCGGTGATGGGGTCGGCTTTGTTGCCGAAGTGGTTGCGGACGAAGGTGAGGACGCTGGCGATTTCCTCGTCTTTGAGCATGCCGCCGAAGGGGGTCATGGGGACCTGGCCGTTGTATTCCTTGGCACCGACTTTGAGGGGGCCCATGAGGCCGTACATGGCGATCTTGATGAGGCGGTCGCGATCGGTGGTGACCCAGGGGCTGTTGGCGATGCTGGGGAAAGCAGGGTCAAGACCGGCACCGTTGGGCTGATGGCAGGTGACGCAGTGGCCTTCGCGGAAGTAAACATCCTGTCCGAGATTGAACTGCTTCTTGGCGGCGTCGCTCAGGTAAGCAGGCGGTTGAATCACGGGATGCTCGGGCTTCACGATTTCGGCGATGCCGGCGAGGCGGTCGGCGGCGGTTTTGGTGGCGGCCTTGTTCCAGTCGTCCAGCGGGAGTTTGGAGGCGATGGCGACGATGTTTTTCGCGGCAGGAATGTTGGGCAGCCAGGAAGCGGCGACGACGGCTTCGAGACGGACGCGGCCGTCTTCATCGGCGGCGGCTTTTTCGAGGAGAGACACGTGATCGGCAATGCGGTGGGTGTTGTAGCGCAGCACGCGGACGGCGGCGGCACGGGCGTGGAAGTCGGGGGAGGCGAGCATTTCGCGCAGGAGGCCTTCATCGGCCTCATTCAGGCCCCAGGTGACCCAGAGGGCTTCGAGCTTGGCGTGGGTGTCTTTCTGCTTGGCGGCCCAGGCTTTGATGGCGGGGAGGACTTCCTTGGGGTCGTGGGCACGGAGTTCGCGGCGGGCGCGGTAGCGGGTGCGGAGTTCGGGTTCCTTGAGGTCTTCGAAGAGCGTCTTGAGCGTGGCACCGGCGACAGGGACGGGCTTCACAAGAGGGCGGCCCGCGTAGGTGATGCGGTAGATGCGGCCGTGCACGTGATCGCGCAGGGGATCGCGGGCGTTGTGCTGCATGTGGCCGATGAGGACGTTGTGCCAGTCGATGACGTAGAGGGAGCCATCGGGTGCGAATTCGAGATCGACGGGGCGGAAGTTGCCGTCGGTGCTGACGAGGAGGTCCTGGCGATGCGCGGTTTTCCAGCCGGTGCCGCTGTCTTCAATCTTCACCTGCTTGATGCCGAGGAAGCCGATGGCGTTGCAATAGATGAGGTCGCCCTGCACTTCGTCGGGGAAGTTGCGGGAGGAGACGATCTCAAGGCCGCTGGTGGGGCGCACTTTGTGGCCGTCCGGCACGAGGTCGGCGGTGGAGGGGGTCTTGCTGCCAAAGGTGGGCTTCACCTCGACGGGGAGGGCCCAGTTCATGGTGGTGCCGGAGGTGTGGAGGAGGAAATCCTGGCCCCACTGGTCAAAGACGAAGCCCCAGGGATTGGGAATGCTCATCTGGATGCTGCGCTCCAGCATGCCGCGCTGTGGGCTGTAGCGGAAGAAGCCGCCATCGACGCAGCGGACGGGGCCGTAGGGTGTCTCGACGTTGGAGTGGAGGAAGACGCCCTCGCACAGCATGAAGGCGCCGCTGGGGTCGGCGGTGAAGGCGCTGATGGCGTGGTGGGTGTCGTGCGTGTCAAAGCCGCCGAGGACGATCTCCATGCTGTCGGCTTTGTCGTCGCCGTTGGTGTCGCGCAGCAGGACGAGGTTCGGCTCCTGGGTCACATAGACGCCTTCGGTGGCGAATTCGAAGCCGATGGGCAGGTGCAGCTTGTCGGCGAAGACAGTTTCCTTGTCGGCCTTGCCGTCGTTGTTGGTGTCTTCGTAGATGAGGATCTTGTCATCCGGCATGGCATCGCCGGGGCGATAGTGCGGATAGGTGGGCATGGTGGCGACCCAGAGGCGGCCTTTGTTGTCGAAAGACATCTGCATTGGGTTCGCGAGGTTCGGGAACTCCTTCTCGGAGGCAAACAGCTCGACCTTGTAGCCTTCGGGGACTTTGAGGGACTTCAGGGCGTCCTCGCCATAGAGGTACTTCTCGCTGCCGTTCTTGACGCTCGGCACGTAGTTGGTCGGCACGGGAGGCAGGGCGTGGGTCTTGCTGTCGTCCACCTTGAGTTCGGTGGTTTTGCCGGTGGCGACGGCATGGATGAGGTTGTCGCGCAGGGCGGTCATCTCGCGAGACTTCTTCACTTCGTCGGGGTAGTTCTGCGGGCCGTAGGGGTTGTAGCGGCGGCCGTGGGCGTGGACGCCGTTGAGGATGTTGTAGTCGGTATTCCAGAACCAGTCCTTCTCCTTCACGGCTTCATGCACCAGCTTGGGATCTGCCTTCGACTCGTAGCTGGCGTGGCCGTAGAGGCCGGTGGCGAGCATCTTGGCCACTTCCACGTAACCTTTGTCGGTTGGGATGAATCCGCCGGTGGTGAAGGATTCGCCGCCCTTGGCTTCGAGTTCCTGCGTGGGGGCAAAGAGGTCGATGTAGGTCAGGCCGTGCTTTTTGGCGACTTTTTCGATGGAGCTCGCATAGAGAAGCAGGTTTGAGTTTTCGACGTCGCCCTTGGGCAGATCGCGTTTGGCGCTCTGGTTTTCGTAGGCGATGGGGCTGACGAGAACGACGCGGGGAGCGGTCTTGCCATTGTAGGCCTTGCTCAGGGTGTGGACGACCCAGGCGTCGAGTTCGGCTTCGAAATTGCCCACCTTGCTGGGGCCGTCGAAGGATTCGTTGTAGCCGAAGAAACCGACGATGGTGTCCGCCTTCAAATGGGTGAGCCACTGGTCAGGCGTGGCGTAGAAGCCCTGGCCGTTGTGGATAGGCTTGTCGGGGTGGAACTTCTCCGCGCCAGGGAAGGCCCACTGGGAGGCGCGGGAGGGATGCGGGCGGAAGCCGGGGGTGTCTCCCACATGGCCCATGTTGCGGAAGAAGAGCTCGCGGTCCGGGTAGCGGAGCTGCAACTCGGTTTCGATGCGGCTGTACCAGGTGTCGCGTTCGGCGAGGCCGTTGCCGATGAGCACGATGTGCTCGCCCTTGCTGGGTGGTGCGACGGACTGCGGGCGGGCGGAGGTAGCTGCGACTGGCTCCACGCTGGGCTGATGCGGGGCTTTGACTTCTTCCGGCTTTTTCGCGTCCGGCTTCTTGGCTGCAGTCGGCTTGGATTTGTCTTCGGGCACACCCATGGAAGGGCTGCTGCCGGTGGCGAAGTCGCCGGGTTTCAAATTGCGCTGCTTGAAGTAGCCGGCGTCCTTGGTGAAACCGAAGGCGGTGGGTTTGAAGGGATCGATGAAGGCGACGTCCGCCTTGGCGGCGACGGGGAGTTTCAGAAGGGAGTGCACCGCATTGACGATGAGGCGGCGGAGGTTTTCGTCCGTGTAGTCCAGCGAGGCACCCATGGTGGTGCAGAAGGAGCGGCCCTTGGTGGTGCCGTCAGGGGCGGTGTAGTCGTGCAGCCAGGCGATGGGCTGCATGGGCTCGTTCTTCGGGCCTGCGACGTTCTTCGATTTTGGGTCGAGGGTTTCGGTGACAGCGCCGCGCAGCAGGATGGTGTCGCTCTCCGGTTTTACGTCGGGAGCGCCATAGACGTCGGTGGTGCAGAAGATTTCGCCGACACCGCGCAGGATTTCATTCTTGCTGTTGGCCTCCACGACCACGCTGCGGGTGCCTTCCTTTTTGTGCTGTCCATGATGGCTGACCCATTTTTCGCCGAGGATCTTCAGACCGAATTCGCTCCACTTGAAGTCGCCCGTCTTGGCGCTGCCGGTGAAGGCGTGGGTGGCGGTGCGGAAGCCGATGACGGGTTTGCCGGAATTCAGGAACTTGGCGAAGTGAGCCAGGCTTTCGTCGGGAAGCTGGCGGAAGCGGGTGCCGATGATGAGGAGATCTGCGTCATCCAGCATTTCCGTGCCGCGGATGTTCTTTTGGTTGTTGGGGTCGATGTAACCCGCCTTTTCGTCCGTGGAGAAGAGAACGATGCAGTTGAAGCCGTGGGTCTTGGCCAGGATCTTGGCCAGCATGGGCATGCTCTCTTCGGTGTGGTATTCCTCGTCACCGGCCACCAGGACGATCTTTTTGCCTTTGCCGGCACCGACCGGATTGGCGGCGACTTCGAGATATTCCTGCGCGTGCGCGGATGCGACCGAGCCAAGCAGGGCGAGGGTGAATAGGAGATGCTTCATGGGTTGGGGAAAACTGACGGGGGAATGCTTATACCGCACGGGGCGGTGAAACCGGACAAGAAAAATGCAGGCTGGACGGGCTTATGAACGGGAGCGTGTGGATGCGAATGCACGCTAGACCTTCACCGGTGACGGTGAAATGGCGCGGTGTTCCAGACTGCATTCGTCAGGGGGCACGAATTTGTATGGCAGAAGTTGGGCCGACCCAGACTGCCCAATTTATGGCATGCAACTCCTTGATACTGGTTGGCCCGCAACAGCTCAGTTGGTCCCACGGGAGCGGCGCCAGCCTTCCTGGAAAGCGTTGCCGTAGTCTTCGGTGCCGGTACCAATGACTTTACCATCTGCTCCGAAGCGGACGACGTGCTCTTCGACCTTGGCCCATGTACCATAGACTGGCACATGGCGTTTCCAGCCCTGCTGAGCCCAGCGCCAGGTTTCGCCACTGGCGGTGGATTTCTTTTCATCGGGGTCTCCCCAGGCCGCAACCACTTGCGCTTTGGTCATGCCGGGCTTGATCGTTCCATCACTGGAAGAAGACCCAGCCGGCGCAGAAGCGCTGCCGTCATTGCCAGAGGGTGCTGCGCACTGGCAGAGGCTGAACGTGAGGGCGGCGAGAGAGAGGAGAGGAATGAATTTAAAGGTCATAAGCCGCCGGTTTTATCCATCGCGGTTTCGTTCGTCAAGCTTGTATGCAGGTGTTGGTCGGAGGGCTCGGGCAATTGGGCAAGGTGCAGCCCCTGTTTGTTATTGAACATGTTCTAAAGAACAGTATTGGATGCGAAATGACTGCTCTCGCGGTTTAACTTTAGGCATTGAACACTGAAAAATCGGCGGCGCAGACGGCAGGCACGTAGAGCCACCTCATGATGGACATCACCCGCAAACTCGAAATTCTGGCCGATGCGGCGAAGTATGATGCTTCTTGCGCGAGCAGTGGCGCGGCGCGGAAGGATTCGCGGGGCGGGAAGGGCGTGGGCTCCACGGGCGGGATGGGGATCTGCCATTCCTACACGCCGGACGGGCGCTGCGTTTCGCTGATGAAGGTGCTCATGACGAATGCCTGCCTGTATGACTGCCACTACTGCATCAACCGGCGTTCCAGCAATGTGACCCGCGCACGGTTCACGCCGGACGAGGTGGTGAAGCTGACGCTGGATTTCTACAAGCGGAACTACATCGAGGGATTGTTCCTGAGCAGCGGGATCATCCGCAGTGCGGACCACACGATGGAGCTGGTGATCGAGGTCGCACGGAAGCTGCGGGAGGTGCACCAGTTCCGTGGCTACATTCATTTGAAGACCATTCCTGAGGCCTCGCAGGAGCTCATCGCCCTGGCCGGGCGTTTTGCGGACCGCATCAGCATCAATGTGGAGCTGCCCAGCCAGCAGAGCCTCAATATGCTGGCACCGGAGAAAAATCTGGCCCGCACGGAGGAGGCCATGGGGCACATCAGGGGAAAGATTGAGGAGCGGCATGCGGAGAAACGCAAGCCGGATGCCCCCAAGCCGCCGCCCTTTGCCACGGGCCAAAGCACGCAGATGCTCGTGGGTGCCGATGCCTCGACGGACGCGGTGATTCTGGGGTGTGCGGACAAGCTGTACAACTCCCACCGGCTGCGCCGGGTGTATTACTCGGCCTTCAGCCCGATCCCGGAGCCGTCATCGATTTTACCGCTGAAGGCACCGCCGCTGATCCGCGAGCACCGGCTCTATCAGGCGGACTGGCTGCTGCGGTTCTATGAATTCAAAGTGGAGGAGATCGCATCGACCGCCGCGCCCAATCTGGATCTGGCTCTGGACCCCAAGCTTTCCTGGGCGCTGCGAAACCGGGCCACTTTTCCCGTGGATGTGAACAAAGCTCCCCGGGAGCTGCTGCTGCGCATTCCGGGTCTGGGCGTGCGCAATGTGGAGCGCATCCTGGGTGCGCGGCGCTACACCCGGCTGCGGCTGGCGGATCTGGTGCGGCTGCGACTGCAGATGAAGAAGCTGCTGCCTTTCATCACCACGACGGATCATCATCCGGCCAAGCTTGGGCTGGACAGCGACTCGCTGCGGGCGCGGTTTCTGCCGCCGCCGGAGCAGCTGGAAATCAACTTCGATGCACCGCCCATACCTGCCACGAGCGACTTCCTCTCAGTGAGATCCGGGGAGCTATAAAACCCGAGCATGCGCACCATCGTCATCGAGCCTGAGTATGAAGCCTGGAGAGCTGCGGCCCGGCAGTTGCTGGCGCAGGGCGTGGCCCCTGAGGAAGTACTGTGGACGGATGATCGTCAGGAGGCATCGTTGTTTGTCGGAGAAGAGCCTGCCGCAGCGGTGCTGGGGGCCAGTGCCATCAAGGTGCCAGCGGCTTTCATGGACCTAGCACGGAGCGTGGCAGCGCATACGGATGCGCGGCGCTGGGGCATGCTCTACCGGGTGCTGTGGCGGCTGACGCGGGGGGCGGAGAGGCACCTGCTGGCCATGGCCACGGACCGCGATGTGCGCCAGCTGCAGGACTGGGGCAAGGCGGTGGGGCGGGACATCCACAAGATGCATGCCTTTGTGCGCTTTCGGCTGGTCCGCACGGATGCGGCTACGGGGCGCGAGCAGTTCGTGGCGTGGTTTGAGCCAGAGCACCGCATCGTGCGGCTGGCGGCGCCGTTTTTTGAGAAGCGCTTTGCGGGGATGGACTGGTCCATCCTGACGCCCTACGAGTGTGCGCACTGGGATGGCAAACGGCTGCATTTCACCGCTGGAGCGTCACGCAGCAGCGCCCCGGATGAAGACGCGCTGGATGACCTGTGGCGCACCTACTACCGGAACATCTTCAATCCTGCCCGGGTCAAAATCAGCGCCATGCAGTCGGAGATGCCGAAGAAGTACTGGAAGAATCTGCCCGAGGCATCGCTGATTGCCGGACTGATCGCCGAGAGTACGGGGCGTGTGCAGGGCATGCTGGAAACCGAGGAACGAGCCGCCAAGCCCGCGCCCAACAATGCCTATTTGAAATCACTTCACGCCATGAATCAGAGCGAAGCTGCTGCCCAAAACCACGAATCAGACCTGGCATGAAAGGCGTGAAAAAGCAGGATCTTCCCACCAAGCCCTGTCTCGTCTGCGGGCGGCCCTTCACCTGGCGCAAGAAGTGGGAGAAGGTGTGGGATGAAGTGAAGTTTTGCAGTGAGCGCTGCCGACGAAGCAAGGCGAGCGTACCCGAGGCCAGAGTGGGCTAAGACACTAGGCTGCGCAGCTTTTGGGTCACCTCATCACGGCTCAGGATGCCAGCGGCGGTTTCGAGAGTGAGGTTTTCCCAGGCATCTGCATCGAGGTCTTCGGTTTTCAGGAAGCCGTTTTCACTCAGGAAGACGAGGCAGGTGGCCAAGGCGGCGGGTTTGCTGGCGTCGAGGAAGGGGTCGTTGCGGCAGAGGTAGAACAAATAGGCCGCTGCGATTTCGATGGGGTCAGAGATCAGGGGAGTTCCTGACTTTGCGGCCTGGGGAGCGGCCAGGGCGGATTCCAGCAGCTCGCGGGAACGCAGGCCGGAGTTGCCGCCCTGCGCGGTGAGGACTTCGGCGTGGATGGCGAACGCCGCCTCAAGAGTCGGATGCAGAATGGCGGTGCTCATGACAGGCGGCGGAAGAGCTCACTGTTTTTCTGGATCAGGCGTTTGACGGTTTCGGCGGCTTTCGCGGCCTCGATGACTGCCGGTGCCATGGGGGTGATGGTGATCGTGCCGCCGGCATGGACCTCGACATTCACTTCATCGCCGACCTTGAGGCGGGCGAGCTGAAGAAGGGCAGAGTCAAAGATGAGGCCTTGGGAGTTGCCGATCTTGCTGATGGTCTTGAGCATGGGTAAAACTATGTTTTACATGATGAATTGTCAATGATCAGAGGCCGATAGCGAAGGCTGTTTGTGCTCCCCTCACCCCAGCCCTCTCCCCCGAAGAAAAATATTCGTAGTGGTCGCGTCAGGGGCGGGGAGAGGGAGAGCTGTTTTTGCTGCCCTGAGTTTATCGGACACGAAATTATTTCAAATGCTCTGCGCATTCTGTGGTGTTGAGTCACTCAAAATCAGATTATTGCGAATGGTAAAACTATGTTTTACTCTTTGACTCCCCTAATACTATTGTTCACGCAATGATCCGCTCTCACCTTGCCAGCACTGCAATCTCCGCATCGCTCAGTGCGCGGTCCCAGAGGGCAAACTCATCCATCGCACCGCTGAGGTGGCGGATCGCCACGCCGCCGCTCTTGCGGCCGTCGTTCCAGTTGCCGAGTTCGGCGATGCCGATCTTGAGGGCTACGGTGTCCTTGAGGAGGGAGCGTGTCAGCAGTTCGCCATTGGCGTAGTGGCGCACTTCTTTGGTGGCGGGATCAAAGACGACGGCGAGATGGGTCCAGCGGCCAAAGCGTTCCGGGGTGAAGAAGACGGGCGTGTCATGGTCGGCATGATGCGCACCCGCGCTGCCGGCGATGCCGAGGCGCACTTTGCCCTCCCGAGTGATCTGCCAGTGGACTTTGCGTTCGCCCCAGCCTTCGGACATGAAGAGGGAGTTGAAGGTGCGGTCGAGGCCGTTCACGCGCACCCAGACGGCCATGGTCAGGGTCTTGGTTTCGCCGGGAATGTTCAGGCGCACGCGGTCGCTCACATTGCGGAATTCGAGGGCGCGTTTGCCCGGCCAGCGGCCGGTGGTCCAGGAAGCGCCGACGATGCTGCCGTCTTCGATCTGGCCACCCTTCACGGCGTGATTGCGCAGGGAACGCGAACCTTCGTCGTCCTGAAAATCAAAGCGCAGCCGGAGTCCGGCATCGGCGTTTAGCTTGGAGCTTGAGGCCAGCCACTTCTCAAACTGGAAACGCTGGGAAATGGCGCTGCGGGCGTCGATTTCATTGAGCGAGGCAAAGCTGGATGCATTCGCGGTGAGCACGGCGGTGTTGCCGGCAATCGCCATGGCCTGGCCTTCTTTGAGGGATTTCATCGTCGCGGTAGGCTGATGAAGCTCCACCTCGCCTTTGAACACATGTACCTCCTCATTGGCAGCGCTCACATCCAGGCCGAACTCGGTGCCGAGATCGACTATGGTTCCTTTCGGCGTGTTGATGCGGAAGCCTTTGGCCTGCGGGGGCACTTGGGCGCTGAGTTTGCCGCGTGTGCAGGTGGCCTCGCCTGAGGACACGAGCTGCAATTCGGCGGGGCCTTCGATCAAGACGCGCGCGCCTTGATAAAACTCGATCTGCGCGATGCCGGATTTCAGTTTGAGCCAGCCCGGCGAGAGCGGCGTGCCGGGGGTGATGGTGGCAGAGTCCCATTCCAGATTTACGCCACGTGTCAGCACGGCCACTGAGGCCGTCGTTTCCTCGGTCTCGGGGCGCAGATCCAGGGCGGCATTCATCAACCAGGTGCCCAGCAGGGTGAGGCAGGCGGCCATGGCTGCCACACTGGTGACGGTGGCGAAGGTGAAACGGCGCTTGGGCAGCAGCGTGGGGCGGATGATGTTGTCCGCGACCAGTGGCTTGGTGGCGCGCAGCATGGCATCCATGTCGAAGTGCTGGAGCAGGCGCTCGCCGAGTTCTGGCTGTGTTTGCAGCAACTCGTGCAACTCCTCCGCTTCGGCCGTGGTGAGCGTGCCTTCGAGGTAATGCTGGATCAAGGTGTCAGTGTCAGGCATGTGCGGGGCCTCCTTGGTTGGACGAGCGCTCGATGCACTCGCGCAGTTTTTCGCGCACGCGGGACAGGGCGCGGCAGACGGTGTCCGCCTTCATGCGGATCTGATCGGCGATCTGCGGCGTGCCGATGTCGTTGTAGTAGTAGAGCTCCACCAGCTCACGGCTTTTCTCCGGCAGCTTTTGCAGGCAGTTGCGCAGCACGCTGATCTCTTCTTCGTATCGCGGCGGGGCTTCGCGTTCTTCGGCTAGGAGGCGGATGTGGTCCGCGAGTTTTTGCACGACCTCGGGCTGCTGGCGTGTGCGCTCGCGCCACTGCCGCATGGCTATGTGCCGTGTGATCGTCGCCAGCAGCGGGCGTGCATCCGTGCTCAGGTCCCACTGGGACTCCTTGGCCATGAACTCCAAAAACACCTGCTGGGCTATGTCCTCCATCAGCCCGGGCCAGGGTGCATACTTCAGCGCCACGCCCCTCACGAAATCGTGATGGGCGAGGAAAACCTGAGCGGCCTGGGTCTCATGCGTGTTCATGCTTCTGGCAGTATCTCACGCGGGAAGGGGAAACCGGACAGGGAATTTCCGGCAGTTTCAAGGATTTGCCACGAGCCAAGCAGTCGGAGTGATGCCGCCCGCACGTTGCAGATGCTCGTTGTCCCACGAAATCAGCGGACTCTGACTTTGTTGGGCGACAGTGGCATAGAGCGCGTCGGCACCTCGGAGAAACTGGCGGGTGCCGATGCTCTCCGTTGCAGTCAAAAACGCAGTGTCCATGGCAACCTCCGAAGTGACCATTCGATTCATGAGCGAATGTGTCAATTGCTGTGCCAGGGTACCATCGCGCAGTCGACGAGCCAGCGCACACGCAACCTCGGTTTTGCCAAAGGCTGGTTGTATCACTGCGATACCATCCGCAACGACTTTACGCAGGAGATCACGGCTTTGCTGATGGAACTTGTCCGTCACATCTGCGGCGGCGATCCAAACGCTGGCATCAATGGTCAAGCTCACGCGTTCTCAAGTCGGTTACGGTCTTGTATGAGAAGCTCCCGCGCCGATGGTCCTGCAGAAGCACGAGAGACCGCCTCGTCCGCAGAGCGGAACCAATCTTCCAGCCAATGCGCATCCGCAGGCTGTGCCGCTGTCGGAACGGATGCATCCTTTTCATCAACCAGCCAACGCTCGTAGAGTTCCACCGTCACTTCAGGCACGTGACGCCCAAGCGAAGCGACACGAGCGGTCACTTTCTTGTACAGATCATCGGGGATGTCGATCACGGCAGTCATGGCTCAAGTGTTCTTCACCGAGGAACCCATGTCAACCTTGCCGGGTGGCATTGGCCCTCTACACCGTCACGTAATCCCGCATCGTGCTGAGCATGATGACGACGGAGCAGGCGCCGGCGTCGGGGAAGCCGAGGCAGGCTTCGCCGAGGGTTTTGGCGCGGCCGAACTGGGCGATCATGGCTTTGCTGGCTTCTTTGCCGGACTCGGCGGCAGCGGCGACGGCGGTCAGGGCTGCGGTGAGTGAGAGGCCGACGGATTCGCGGGCTTTGGCGGCGGCGGGGGCGAGGGCGTCGATCATGGTTTTGTCGCCGGGCTTGGCACCACCGCGTTTCATGACGCCTTCGAGGGCGGCTTCGAGGAGAAGGGCGAGAGCTTCGGCATCGAAGAACTCACGGCCTGCGAGGGCTTTGCCGCCGGCGCGATAAACGGTGCCGAAGAGAGCGCCGGAGGCTCCGCCCATGCTGGTCATCATGGCGGTGCCGGTGGTGACGAAGACCTGCTCCACGCTGGTGGGTTCCATGGGCTCAAGCTGGGCTTTGACGGCTTCCATGCCGCGCTTCATGCCGAGGCCGTGGTCGCCATCGCCGAGATCGCGGTCGGCTTGGGAGAGCATGGGTTCAGCGGCGATGATGGCATCGGCGACTTGCAGCATCATGAGCCGCACCTGGTTGGGTTTGAGTTCCATGGAGGGAGGAGAAAAGGGAAGGACTGGAGAGGTGAGTGAAAGAAGGGGGATCAAGATGATCCCCCTTCTGTGAATGCGTTTGATCTGCTGAAGCTTACTTCTTGCGCAGCTCTTTCTTCTTCAGGTCATTGTACAATTCGAAGGCCTTGTTCGCATTGAGGCCACCGTGCACCACGCCCTGCACCGCCTGCATCATCGACACCGGAGCATCGCTCTGGAAAATATTACGACCCATGTCCACGCCGCTCGCACCCTGCTTGATGGCGTTGGCGCACATCTTCAGCGCGTCGAGTTCTGGCAGCTTCTTGCCACCGGCGATCACGATCGGCACCGGGCAGCAGCTCGTCACCGTTTCGAATTCCTTCTCCGTGTAGTAGCACTTCACCACGTTCGCGCCCAGTTCAGCCATGATGCGGGTGGCCAGGCGGAAATACTGCGGGGTACGTGCCATCGCACGGCCCACGGCGGTCACGCCCATGACGGCGATGCCGTAGCGGCTGGCGGCGTCCACCAGATCCGTGAGGTTCTTGAGGGACTGGCGCTCGTAGGCGCTGCCGATGAACACCTGCACGGCGAGGATGCTGGCGTTGAGGCGGATGGCTTCTTCGATGTTGAGGGCGGTGCTCTCATTGGAGAGAGGCTCAAAGCCGGGGCGGGCGAACTTGGCCTTCTTGCCGTCGATCTCGCCTTCCCATTCTTCCATGGGGCTGATCATCGAGGTGCCGCCGGAGGCGCGCAGGGCGATGGCCTTGGTGGTGGAGGCAGGAATGACGGAACGCTGGATGCCACGGGTGAGCATGAGGCAGTCGGCGTAGGGTGCCAAGGGGAGGATGGTCTGGTCCACGCGCTCCAGGCCGGTGGTCGGTCCTTGGAAGTAGCCGTGGTCAAAGGCGAGCATCACCGTGCGGCCGTCCTTGGGATTGAAGACCTTGGCGAGGCGGTTCTTGAGGCCCCAGTCGTACTGGTGGCAGCCCTTGAGGAAGAAGCCGGGGGCCTCCTGAGGGACGTCGGTGAAGAATTCCTTTTCCTTCTTGTCTGCAGCGCTGGTTTGGATGTCGGCCATGGTATTTGATTATTTAGGTTGAGCGTGAACCCATAGTCACTCCCTGCTTGCCGTCCATGCACGGGCTCGCCAGATTTGTGTCGGATTTCGCAATGGCCACTTAATGCAGACGAAAAACAACATCCTCAGCCTCGTGCCCTCGGGCTCCGCGCATCGCGTGCAGGGTCAGCGGACGGTGGCGCTGCCGGGGGTGACGGTGGACATCCTGACCACGCGCAAGATCGAACTGCAGCAGTGGGAGCTGCGGCGGCTGAATGATCCATACTGGCGGCTGTACTGGCCGGTGAGTGCCGGAGGGGTGGTGGAAATCGAGGGTGAAAAGACGCTGCTGGAGCCGGGCTTCATGTATCTGATTCCGCCACACACGACTTTCAGCACGACGACAAGCCGGCCATTCAGCAAGTGGTACGCGCATTTCAACCTGGGTCCGCTGGCGGACCGAGCGGCACCGGGGATTCACAAGTTCCCCACCAATGCGCTGATGCAGAGTTTGATCCCCGGACTGATCAAAATGAGCAAGGAGAAGGTGGCGGTGAGGTTTCCGTGGCCCACGATCCAGCTCGTCATCGCTGCCGTGCAGTGCCTGCCGGAGAGTGTGTGGGAGAAGCAGCATCTGGATGCGCGGGTGCTGCGGGCGATGGAGTTCATGCACCAGCATCACGGGCTCAAACTGACGGCCGAGCAGGTGGCGAAGCATGCGGGGCTGAGTTTGCGGAATTTGAACCATCTTTTTCAGCAGGAGCTGCAGCAGCCGCCGATGCGCGTGCTGCTGGACTACCGGCTGGATGAAGCGTGCCGCAAGCTGAGGCACACGAAGGAGAGCATCGAGACGATCTCAGAGCAGTGCGGGCTGACGAACCGCTACTACTTCAGCCGCATGCTGCGGCAGTACCGGAACACCTCGCCGGCGACGTATCGTGACGAGAGCTGGGGGTGATTCATCGCAAGCCGAGGAGTTGTAAGCTGTCGCGGTGGATCATGGCTTCGATCTGGGCCACGTCGAGGCGGGGGAGGTTGGTGCCTTCGAGCATGTCGTTGAGTTTGCGGATGCCGTCGATGGAGGCGTTGACGGTGGTGAAGGGGAAGTCGGTGCCGAAGAGGAGCTTGTGCCAGACGCCGTATTCCTGGGCGAGCATGAGGGAGTTGTAGAGCTGCCAGGGGCGGTAGTGGAGGGCGCTGACGTCGGCGAAGACGTTGTCGTGCTTGCGGATGGTCACGAGGCATTCGCCTTCGTAGGGATGGCCGAGATGGGCGAGGATGATCTTCAGGCCGGGATGTTTGAGGGCCACGGGCTCGATGAGGCGGGGAAGTGTGAAGGCCAGAGGCGCCTGGGCGATGAAGGTGGTGCCCATGTGCAGGAGCACGGGCAGGCTGTGCTTTTCCGCATATTGCCAGAGGGGTTCGAGGGTGGAATCATCGGGGCTGAAGCCGGCGTACATGGGAAGCAGCTTGATGCCGCGCAGGCCGAGTGTTTCGTGGCCAACTTGCAGCTCGCGCTGCCAGTTTTCCTGAGTGGGATCGATGGAGAGGAAGCCGATCAAGCGTGCGGGATCGCGCGCCACGTAGTCTGCCACGGTCTGGTCATTGACCCAGAGGCCGCTGAGTTTGGCTTTGCCGCCGAAGACGAAGGTGCGGGTGTCTTCGGGAGCGGCGGCGCGATAGGCCTCGTAGGTTGCGCTGATGTCGACCTTCACGCCGGGGCGGGCGCGTCCGGCTTGATGGATGAAATCGTCGGAGAAGTCGGCGGGGAAATTCCAGGCGTGGGAGTGGACGTCGATGATCATGGGTTCAAATCAAAGGGTGGCGGCGAGCATGCGGTCGAATTGGCGCTCGACTTCGAGTTGCGATTCAGCGTCGAGTTTGAAGCCCACGGGGCCGCGAACGAGGGTGTTTTTGAAGATGCCCTGGCGGACGAGAAGGTGCTTTTCGACGGCGAGGAAGCCATCGAGGCTGGTCTGCATGGAGATGAGTGCGGAGAGGGGGCCGTGGATGCGGTCGGCTTTTTCGGTGTCGCCGGCATTCAGGGCGTTCCAAAGAGGGACGAGGCCGCGAATGAGGTCCGCACCGGGCATGGTGCCGACGACGCCGCGCTTGAAGGAGTCCACGAGGGCGATGCCGCCGGTGCCTTCGAAGACGCGGGCGCGGCCTTGGGTGGCATCGCGGAGTTCGGAGAGCTTGGGGCCGATGGGGGAGGCCTCGGGTTTGTATTGAACGCGGTCGGGGCCGAACTCGGCGAGCAGTTTGGCCTGCATGGCGATGGGCATGGGCTTGCCGACGTAGCCGCTGGCGTCCTGCACGATGACGGGAATCTGGATGGCGTGAATGATGCGCGTGTAGTAGGCGAGCAGCTCACTTTCGCCGATGCCGATGGACACGGGCGGGATGGCCATCACGGCATCGGCTCCGACGCTTTCGGCGTGTTTGGCGTAGCGCTCAGCGACCTTGGAGGACTCTGCGCCGACGCTGATGATGACAGCTCCGCGTGATTTGCCAAACTTGCATGCGGCGGTGGCGAGTCGTTCGCGTTCTTCGCTGTCGAGGCGCAGGGTTTCGGAAACCATGGCCATGACGATGCCGTGGGCACCGCAGTCGTAGAGCCAGGAAATTTCGCGTTCGAGGGTTTCGAGGTCGAGGGTTTCGTCTTCGAGCCAAGGGGTTTGGAAGACGGGGAGGACGCCGTGGAGTGGGTGCTGGGATGGCATGGGGTGATGTCGAGACTGGTAGTGGTGCGGAGTTTTGATTTTGCGGCGGGGCGAACTCGGCATCGGAATACCGAGCTACAAAAATCTCACCAGAGCAGTTTGCCGCCGTCGATGACGAGGAGGCTGCCGGTCATGTAGCTGCTGGCGTCGCTGGCGAGGTAGAGGGCGAGGGGGCCGATTTCTTCGGGGCTGCCCCAGCGGCCCATGGGGATGCTGGTGGCGACTTCGCCTTCGAACTCGGGGCGCTCGCCGATCCAGCGTTTGTTGGCATCGGTGAGGAAGGGGCCAGGGGCGATGGCGTTGACCGTGATGCCGTGGGCGGCCCAGTCGGCGGCGACGGCTTTGGTGAACATGGTCAGCGCGCCTTTGGAGGTTTCGTAGCTGCGGCCGCGCATGGCTTTGCCGGGCCAGAGGGCGTTGATGGAGGAGATGTTGATGATGCGGCCCCATTTGCGAGGGATCATCGCGCCGCCGATGCGCTTGGTGAGGATGAAGGCCTGGGTGAGATTGAGGTCGAGGATGCGCTGCCAGTCTTCGAGCGCGAGGTCTTCGGTGGGGGTGTTGATGCGACGGCCGCCGACGTTGTTGATGAGGATGTCGATGGGCGGGTGATCGCGCAGGAGGGCATCGCAGAGGCGTTCGGCTTCTTCGGGTTTGGAGAGATCGGCCTGGATCGAAGTGACATGCAAATCCTCGCTGCAAAGCTCCTCGCAGGCCGTGTGAAGCTGCGCTGCATTCGAACCGGCGATGATGATCTCGGCTCCGGCTTCACCGAGGGCGCGCGCCATTTCCAGGCCGAGGCCGCGTGAGCCGCCGGTAATGAGTGCGCGGCGGCCGGTGAGATTGAAGCGATCGAGGATGGGCATGGAACAAAGAATCGGCGGAGTGAAACGACTCTTTCAGACGTTTCCTCCCAGCATGATGCGATTCATTCTTCCGACGCTGTTTTTGGGGCTGATATCCAGCCTTCATGCGAAGCAGCCTAATATTCTGTGGCTGGTGGGTGAAAACATCTCGCATGATCTGGGCTGCTACGGTGCGAAGAACGTGCATACGCCGAATCTTGACCGGTTGGCGAAGGAGGGGGTGCGTTTCACGAATGTGTTTTCGACGAATCCGGCTTGTGCGCCGAGCCGCAGCGCTTTCATGCTGGGGATGTATCAGACGACGACGGACACGCACCACATGCGCTCGCATCGCACGGATGATTTCAAGCTGCCGCCGGGTGTAAGGCCGATGACGCATCGGCTGCAGGATGTGGGTTACACGACGGCGAATCTCAAGACGATCGGCGACAAGGCTGTGGGGACGGGGAAGCTGGATCTGAACTTCGTGAATGAGGGGCCGATCTATCAGACGGATGACTGGGCCGCGCTGAAGAAGACGCAGCCGTTCTTTGCGCAGATCAACTCGCACGAGACCGAGTATGACATCTACGACCGGCAGAGCGCGAAGAAGGAACGTGTGGAGTGGGTGGGCGAACGTGAGCATGTGAAGCATGCGACGGCGGAGAACGTGACGCCGCCGCCGTACTACCCGGACGCTCCGCTGGTGCGTGAGGAGTGGGCGCGCTATTTGAACTCGGTGTCCGGCATGGATGTGCGCATCGGGTGGGTGCTGGATCAACTGCGCAAGGACGGGCTGGAGGATGATACCATCGTCATCTTCTTTGCGGACAACGGAAGGCTGGAGCCGCGTGGCATACACTGGTGCTATGACAGCGGCCTGCGGGTGCCGATGATCATTCGATGGCCGAAGAATTTCCCAGCACCTGGTGGATACGCTGCGGGTGGTGTGAATGAGCAGATCGTGAGCTTGATCGATGTGACGGCCACCACGCTAGATATCGCGGGTCTGGCGAAACCGCCGCTGATGCAGGGGCGCGTGATCTTTGGCCCGCATGCGGAGGCACCGCGCGAGTTTGCCTTTGCGGCGCGAGACCGCATTGATGAAACGGTGCAGCGCATCCGCTCGGTGCATGACGCGCGCTTTCATTACATCCGCACGTTTACGAAGGGACTGACGTTTGCCTCGCTGAACCGCTACAAGGAGAAGTGCTTTCCGATTCTGCCGCTGATGCGTGAGATGCAGGCCGCGGGAACGCTGACCGGACCGCCGCTGGAGCTGATGCAACGCAAAGGGCCGTGCGAGGAGCTGTATGACACGAAAGCGGATCCGCATGAGATCAACAACTTGATCAATTCGACGAAACCGGAGCATCGTGAGGCGCTAACGCGGCTGCGGGCTGCGCTGGAGACTTGGATTGTGGAGAGCGGGGATCGTGGTGTGATACCGGAGCCGCCTGAGGTGTATGCGCCGTTTGAGAAGGAGATGGACGCATGGTTTGGCACGCCAAAGGGTTTTAAGAAGTGACGAGATGGGCCGTATGATCACTCATGATCCTCCGGCTGCTCTGCTGTTTATTCCTTGCTGCGATTCACGCTCACGCTGGTGATTTTCGTGTAGGTGCGGCGAGGGTGGACATCACGCCGAAGGATGGGACGCCGCTGGGTGGGTTCTACAAGTTTCGGGGTTCGGAGGGTGTACTTGATCCGCTTTATGCGAAGACCCTGGTGTTTGAAAAGGACGGCGTGCATGCGGCCATCGTGGTGCTGGATCTCTCGGGCACGGTGAGGCCGCTGGTGGCGGCGGCGCGAAAGGCCATCCAGGAGCAGTGTGATATTGAGGGGGATTATGTGATGATTTCCGGAACGCACACGCATTCGGGGCCGCAGCAGCCGCGTGGGTCGCTGATGGATGACATCACGAAGGTGAACTCGCCGCCGGGGGTGGCCTACATCAGCGCGCTGCCGGGACTCATTGCGCAGTCAGTGAAGGAGGCGAAGGCGAGGCTGACGGCTGCGAAAGTCTCGGTGGCGGTGGGCAAGGAGGAGGGCATCAGCTTCAACCGGCGTGTGCTGCGGGAGGGCGTGAAGGAGGCGATCTGGCAGCCGCAGAAGCTCAATCCAGCGACGGACAAACCGGCGGGGCCGATTGATCCGGATGTGGGCGTGGTGGCCTTTCATGGCGTGGGTGCGGATGCCGCACCGCTGGGCGCGCTGCTGAACTTTGCGATGCATCCGACCTCTGTGGGCGCAGGCACGAAGATCTCGGCGGATTATCCCGGAGTGTTTACGAAACTGGTCAGCGAGAGGCACGGACCTGGCATGATCTCGGTGTTTGCGAATGGCTGCTGTGGGAACATCAACCATGGGGACTATATCAACGGAAAGCGCCGAAGCACTTTGGAGCTTGGCACCGCGCTGGCGGATGCGACGGATGCTGCGTGGCCGGGCTTGAAGACGGTTGCCACATTCGCGCCGCGTGTGCGTTCCGAGCAGGTGGCGCTGCAGCGGCGCAGCTTCACGCCGGAGCAGATTGCCAAGGCGAAGGACATGGCTGCCAATATGTTGACGAAGAACTTCGGCACCGTGCCGATGGCGGAGACGGTGTGCATTTTGGAGACGGTGGAGAAGCAGAACGTGCCGCTGCTGGCGGAGGTGCAGGTGATCGCGCTGAGTGATGAGCTGGCTATTGTGGCACTGCCGGGGGAGATTTTTGTGGAGCTGGGGCTGGCGCTGAAAAAGGCCTCGCCTTTTAAGACCACGATCATCGCCGAGCTGGCGAATGGAAGCATTGGGTATGTGCCGAACCGAGAGGCGTATCCGCAGGGGAATTATGAGGTGGTGAGCGCGCGGAATGAAGTGGGCAGCGGCGAAAAGCTGGTGGAGGTGGCGCTGAGGCTTCTGGGTGAGGTGAAGGCGGGGAAGTGACAGCGATCTAAAAGAGGGTTTTGCGCTGGGCGTCGTCCATGCTGCCGTAGAGCTGCTGGACGAGGGTTTCCGAGGTGGCGGGGGAAGGGGCGCCGAAGGCGGAGCCAAGGAGGCCCGCGGCGGCGACCTGCGCGCTGCGGGTGATGAAATCACGGCGGTTGACCGCAGGGGTGAGGAGCGTGTTCATGGCGGGGTTGTACCAAACGTGGCTTTGAATGGGAAGTTTTTGTTTTCCATCCGCCATTATCGCCAACGGGCATGAAAGTGATGCTGAAATGGTATTGCAGGTGGCGTACCAGCAGACAGCATTCATTCGTATTGAAGTTGCTATGCACATGAACAGTACCCACGAAGTCATCATCATCGGCGGCGGTCCGGCCGGAACCAGCACTGCAGCCATCCTCGCAGAGTACGGCCACAAAGTGCTGGTGCTCGAGCGGGAGAAGTTTCCGCGCTATCATGTGGGGGAGTCATTGATCCCGTTCACCTTTGGACCGCTGGAGCGGCTGGGGCTGATTCCGACGATGAAGAAGTCGCACTTCATGAAGAAGTTCAGCGTGAGCTTTGTGCAGCCTGATGGCCGGCGCTCGCAGCCCTTCTACTTTTACAACCGCTATGATCGCGAGACGGTGGCGCAGACGTGGCAGGTGATGCGTTCCGAATTTGACCAGATGCTGATGGAGCATGCGCGCGGCAAGGGTGCCACGGTGCGGGAGGAAACGACGGTGACGCAGCTTCTCAAGGATGACAGCGGCCGGGTGATCGGAGTGGCGGTGCAGAACAAGGACGGCAGCAAGGAGCACCTGCTGGCCAAGCTGGTGATCGATGCCTCGGGCAAGGAGGCGTTTGCCTCCGTGCGTGAGGGCTGGCGTGTGGGCGATCCTTATCTCAACAAGGTGGCGGTGTGGACTTACTACAAGGGGTCGAAGCGCGAGGCAGGCCTGGATGAGGGTGCGACGACGATCGCTTTCGTGCCGGACAAGGGCTGGTTCTGGCACATCCCGATGCATGATGACATGGTGAGCGTCGGCGTCGTCGCCGAGGGCAAATATTTGAGCCGCGATGGGGTGAAGGATCCGAAGGCGATGTTTGAGCGTGAGATTGGTGAGAACCAGTGGATCAAAGAGCATCTCTCGGCGGGAGCCTCCACAGGTGAATATTGGATCACGAGCGAGTATTCACGACACTCGAAGTATGGGGCATCGCCGGGCCTGCTGCTGGTGGGGGATGCGTTTGCGTTTTTGGACCCCGTGTTCAGCAGCGGCGTGATGCTGGCGCTGAAGAGCGGCGTGCTGGCTGGAGATGCGGTGCATGAGGCGCTGGTGGCGGGTGATGTGTCGCCGGAGCGTTTTGCCGATTACGCTGAGTTCATGCGCCAAGGAATCGATAACATGCGCAAGCTGGTGTATGCCTTCTACAATCCGAACTTTTCCTTCAAGGATGTGGTGATGAAGTATCCTGAAGCTGGCGATGAGATCACCGACTGCCTGTCCGGCGATGTGAACAAGGATTACTCATCCCTGTGGACGAAGATCCGAGAGTTCTCCCCGATACCCGACATCCTGCCCTATGGCGTGCCAATGGCGGCGTGAGTTTTCTTGACGCCCCAGACCACGAGCAGAAAAAGGGCGATCAACCCCGCACCGGTGGCGTTTTCGCGCCATGAGGGAGGGAATACCAGCACGTAGCCGGCGCTTTTCACCAAGGCGGCGAAGCTGGAGACGCAGAAGGGCATGAGAAAGAGGCGAAAGGTGACCCAGCGGTCCGGCCAGACCCAGCGGCCGGAAGCTTGGGACTGCGTGCTGATGAGCAGTGCTGCACCGATGATGGCGCTCAGCCCAAGTGAGGTGAGCCAGATGCGGGGAGTGCTGTCGAAATGATTGATGATGCTGAGCGCCCACCAGATGAAGTAGCACCAAAGGATGGCGCGGCCGGTGGAGAGGTTCTGGAGGTAGCGGATCAGGGGCATGAAGGGTGTGGTTTCCTATGAAGCGCGTCAGCGCAGGGGCAAATAGGAAGGTCATCCCGGTTGCGGCCTCGGCATCGCGTGGGGCGTAATGCGCATGCGCCATGCCATCCCGACCCCGACTTGTGCTAGTGCTGGGAGACCAGCTTGATCTTCAATCCGCCGCTTTTGACGGTTTTGATCCGCTGCGGGATGTGGTGTGGATGGCCGAGGTGGCGGCGGAGTCCACCAAGGTGTGGAGCGTGAAGGCGCGCATCGCGGTCTTTCTGGCGGCCATGCGGCATTTTCGCGAGGCACTGAGGGAGAAAGGATGGCGGGTGGTTTATCATGAGATGGGTTCGTATGAGGGCTTTGTGGAGGCGTTGCGCGCGAGTGTGCTAGAACTGCGCCCTTCTGCGCTGGTAATGGTGCAGGCGGGGGAGTGGGGTGTGCAGCGGGATTTGGAGGCTGTGGCTGTGGAGCTGTGGGTGCCGCTGGAGGTTCGTGAGGACCGCCACTTTTTCTGCACACAGGCGGAGTTTGCGGGGCATGCCAAGGGCCGCAAACAACTGCGCATGGAGTTCTTTTACCGTGAGATGCGCCAGCGCACGGGGGTGCTGATGGAGGAGGGAGAGCCCGTGGGCGGGCAGTGGAACTTTGATCACGACAACCGTGGGTCTTTCGGCAAAGAGGGGCCGGATTTGCTGCGGGTGCTGCCAAGGAAGTTTGTGCCGGATGAGATCACGCGGGAGGTCATCGCGCTGGTGGAGGAGCGTTTTGCGAAGCATCCGGGCACGCTGAAGGATTTCGACTGGCCGGTGACGGCGGCGCAGAGTGTGGAGGCGCTGGAGGATTTCATCGCGCACCGGCTGGCGCAGTTTGGGCAGTATCAGGATGCTATGTGGGTGAATGAGCCGTGGTTGTATCATTCACGGCTGAGTGCGGCGATGAACCTGAAGCTGCTGGATCCGAGGGTGGTCATCGCGGCGGCGGAGAAGGCGTGGCGTGAAGGCAAGGCACCGCTGGCGGCGGTGGAGGGATTCATCCGGCAGATCCTTGGCTGGCGTGAGTATGTGAGGGGCATCTACTGGCTGAAGATGCCGGACTATGTGCGGCTGAATGCCATGGAAGCGCACGAGGCGCTGCCGGGTTTTTACTGGACGGGGGAGACGGACATGAACTGCATGCGGGATGCTCTATCGCAGACGCTGCGCTACGGGTATGCGCACCACATTCAGCGGCTGATGGTGACGGGTTTGTTTGCGCTGCTCTACGGGGTGGACCCGCATCAGGTGCACGAGTGGTATCTGGCGGTGTATGTGGACGCAGTGGAGTGGGTGGAGCTGCCCAACACGCTGGGCATGTCCCAGTATGGGGACGGCGGCCTGATGGCCAGCAAGCCGTATGTGGCCAGCGGCAAGTACATCCAGCGGATGAGCAACTACTGCACGGGATGCAAGTATGATCCTGCGCAGGCGACGGGGGCGAAGGCGTGTCCTTTTACGACGCTGTATTGGGACTATCTGCTGCAGCATGAGGCGAGGCTGCGGGGGAATCAGAGGATGGCGATGCAGCTGAAGAATCTGGGGCGACTGAGTGCGGAGCAGAGAAGCGCGATTCAGGAGCAGGCGGTGCGGGTGCGGGAGGGGGGCGCACGGACAGGGTGAGTGATATTTGGAGTGTGGCTGCGCGGAATATCGGCCCCTCACCTGGCCTCTCCCCGAAGTACGCCTGGAGCGGCAAAGCCTAGGGCGGGGAGAGGAGATTTGCGCTGAGGTGCTGTGAAATTGTGTCGAAGTCACAACGTGTCTCCCCCTCTCCCCGCCGGGGGCATGTTTGGCGCGATGCTCCTTCGGGGAGAGGCCGGGTGAGGGGCATCACGTAGCTTCCTTGAGCTGCGATTAGGGGCTGAATAGTGACTGCGGATGTTCGCTTTACTTGGATGATCACGCCAAGATGTCCTTCACGACCTTGGCAGGCTCGACGCCGGTGAGGCGGAAGTCGAGGCCTTGGGCGCGGAAGGTGAAGCGTTCGTGGTCGATGCCGAGCTGGTGCATGACGGTGGCGTGGAGATCGCGGACATGGACGGGGTTTTCGGCGACGTTGTAGCTGAAGTCGTCGGTGGCGCCGTAGGTGATGCCGGGTTTGACGCCGCCGCCTGCCATCCACATGGTGAAGCAGCGTGGGTGGTGATCGCGTCCGGCTTCGGGGCTGTCCCATTTGCCCTGACCGGCGACGCCGCGGCCAAATTCGCCGCCCCAGAGAACGAGGGTGTCTTCGAGCAGGCCGCGTTGTTTGAGGTCTTTGATGAGAGCGGCGCTGGGCTGGTCGGTGTCGCGGCAGCGGGCGGTGCACCAGCTTGGCAGACGGCTGTGATGATCCCAGTCGGGATGGAAGAGCTGGATGAAGCTCACGCCACGTTCCGCGAGACGGCGGGCGAGGATGCAGTTCGCCGCGTAGCTGCCGGCACGGCGTGAATCGGGGCCGTACATTTCGAAGACGTGATCGGGCTCGTCGCTGAGATCGGTCAGTTCTGGCACGCTGGTTTGCATGCGGTAGGCCATTTCGTACTGGCGGATGCGGGTGGTGATTTCGGGATCCTGAGTCTGCTCAAAACGCATCTGGTTCAGTTCGGCGAGGCCGTCGAGCATGCCACGGCGCAGGTGGCGCGGCAGGCCTGCGGGATCGGTGAGATACAAGACGGGATCCTTGGAATTGCGCAGCTTCACGCCTTGATAGCGGGAGGGGAGGAATCCGCTGCCCCAGTAGTGGTCGTAGAGGGGCTGGTCGCTCGGGCGCTGCATCTTGGAGATGAGCACGAGGTAGTCCGGCAGATTGCGGTTCAGGCTGCCGAGACCGTAGCTAACCCACGCGCCCATGCTCGGACGACCGGGGAGCTGATGGCCGGTGAGGAACTGCGTCATCGCCGGTGCGTGATTGATCTGATCCGTCGTCATCGATTTGATGAAGCAGAGGTCATCGGCCACGCCCTGAAGATGGGGCAGCCATTCGCTGATCGTGGCGCCGCTCTGGCCGCAGCGGCTGAACTTGGTGAGGCCGGGCAGGATGAGCTGCTTCTGACCTGAAGTCATCGTGGTGAGGCGCTGGCCCTGGCGCACGGATTCCGGCAGCTCTTTGCCGGCCCATGGCATCAGGCCGGGCTTGTGGTCGTAGAGTTCGAGCTGCGAGGGGCCGCCCGAATGGGTGAGGAAGATGACTCGTTTGGCCTTGGGGGCAAAATGGGGCAGAGAGGGCAGGCCGGTGACTTCCTGCTGGGCCATCGAGTGGAGAGCCATGGCACCGACGGAGACGCCGGTGCATTGGCCGAGGAAGTAGCGCCGTGTGGTGTTGAGGGATGATTCACTCATGGGTGATGGCTTCGTCGAGATTGAGGACCAGGCTGGCGACCAGTGTGTGCGCGGCGAGTTCAGGCGTAGTTTGAAGTTTGCGGGCGTCTTCGGGATGGGCTCTGTAGTGGGCGAGAGCGCGGTCGAGTTCGCGCTGGAGGACGGACAGCTCTTTGGGAGTCGCGTTGCGGGTCAACACGGACTGGTAGAGCAGGGGGAGGCGATCTTCGGTTTTCGCGGCGAGCATGCGTTTGGCGAGAGCGCGGGAGGCTTCCATCATGGTCTCGTCATTGAGCAGGGTGAGGGCCTGCAGGGGGGTATTGGTGCGCGAAATCGCCACTTCACATGAGCGGCGCTGGGCGCTGTCGAAGAGGAAGGTCGGGGCGATGCTGCGACGCCAGAAGGCATACAAAGTGCGGCGGTGCTGGGCCGCGCCCTGGCTGGGCTCATAGGTGAAGCGGCCCATGAAGATCTCCTCCCACACGCCGTCGGGCTGGTGGGGGCGAACAGGCGGGCCGCCGAGAGCGGGATTGAGCAGGCCGGAGGAAGTGAGGGCGGCATCGCGGATCATCGAGGCGGGGAGGCGGAAGCGCGGGCCGCGTGAGAGGAGGAGGTTCGAAGGGTCTGATGGATCGGTGTGGTCTGATGCCTGCTGATAGGTCTCGCTGGTGACGATGAGCTTGATGAGTTTCTTCACGTCCCAGCCAATCTCCATGAATTCGACGGCCAGCCAGTCGAGCAGTTCGGGGTGAGTTGGGCGCTGGCCTTGCAGGCCAAAGTCATCGGGGGTGCGGACGAGGCCGGCACCGAAGAGCATCTGCCAGACTTGGTTGACGAACACGCGGGCGGTGAGCGGGTTGTCTTTGGAGGTTAGCCACTTCGCGAGGCCGATGCGGTCCTTCACCGTGCCAGCGGGCCAGGGGGCGATGGCTGAGGGGACATCGCGCTGGACGACATCGCCTTTTTTGTCCCAGACGCCACGAACGAGGACGTGGGTGTCGCGTGGTTCTTTGCGCTCGGCGAGCACCATGACGTTGAGCTTGCCGGCGGCGGCTTGCACTTCCTTGAGCTGGGCATTGGCGCGATCGAGGGAGGCTTTCGCGAGCTGGTAGGGCTCGTGATCTTCCAGGAATTGATCGAGCAGGCGGTGACGGTCGGGTTTGCCACTGGCGAGTTGTTCGAGGGGGGCGGGTCCGATTTCGCGCACGGCAGGGCCGGGTTGATCGGTGGCGGAAACGCGGAAGCTGGCGATGTTGGCGTCGCCGTTGGTGGAGCGGTGGCGAAGTTCGAAGATGAGTTCTTCATCGCTTTCGAGCACGAGCGGTTCGGCGAGGCCGTAGAGCGCGGTGTGCGGCTGGTCTTTGGGGAAGCCCTTCGTGGTCCAGCCGTTGCGGGGATCGTCGTCGAGGGTGCCTTTCACATCGCCGTACTCGCGGGCCTTGGCTTCAGTCTTGGTATCGGCGACTGCGTATTTGACGAGGATGTCGCGGATCTGGGAGCTGCCCTTGCGGCGCACCTGCAGTTTGATGTCGGTGAGAATGAATTCGCCGTCCTTGCCGCGTGAGAGCACGCCGTTTTGAGGCAGTACTTCGAGCTTCAGGCCGGTGAGGCGGGGCAGTTTGATCACCGAGATGAGGCGGTAGTCGTCCTGTTTGGGATTCGGGCCGCTGGCGGTGACGATGCCGTCTTTGGCCTGGGCGAGTTTCGAGCCTTCTTGAGATTCCACGGCACCGTGGATGATGTGCCATGCTTGGAAGCCGTTTTTCACTGCGGCTTGCTGCTCCGTGAGCCATTTCTCGAAAGGTTTTGCGGCATCCGCCTTGGCCTTGGTTTCCACGGGCTTGCGGGCATCGACGAGTTTTTGGGCTTCATCCACGGCGCGCTTGGCATGGGGCGACTGGTAGCTGAAGTACGGCTTTGCAGCTGTGCCGGCGGCACCGTCTTCGTCGATGCTGTTGAAGAAGGCGTGGAGGCTGTAGTAGTCGTGCTGGGAGATGGGATCGAACTTGTGCGAGTGGCACTGGGTGCAGCCGAGCGTGAGGCCGAGCCAGACGGTGCCGATCGTGTTCACGCGGTCGATGACGTAGTCGATGCGGGACTCCTCCTTATCGCGGCCGCCTTCGCCGTTGGTCATGTGATTGCGGTGGAAGCAGGTGGCGAGTTTCTGCTCGGGGGTGGCATTGGGGAGCAGATCGCCAGCGAATTGCTCGAGAGTGAACTGATCGAAGGGCTTGTTGGCGTTGAAGGATTCCACCACGTAGTCGCGCCAAGGCCAGTTGGTGCGGGATGCGTCGGATTGGAAGCCGTCGGTGTCCGCGTAGCGTGCGGCATCCAGCCAGTTCATGGCCATACGTTCGCCGAAATGCGGTGATGCCAGTAGGCTGTCGATGGTTTGATTGGTGGTGGGTGGCAAGCCGGTGAGGTCGAAGGAGAGGCGGCGGAGGAGGGTGTGGGCGGGGGCCTTGGGGGAGAGCTTGAGGCCTTCTTTCGCGAGGCGGGCTTTGACGAAGAAGTCCACGGGATGGCCTTCGACTTTGGCTTTCACGGGTTTTTCGAGGGACCAATGCTTGCCCCACTGCGCGCCTTCGGCGAGCCAGCGTTTCAGGAGCGCGACCTGCTCTGGCTTGAGGGCAGGCTTGTGGGACTTCGGGGGCGGCATGAGCTCCTCGGGATCCGTGGTGACGATGCGCTCCATGAAGTCGCCAGATTTGAGCACTTCGCGAGCGCCTTCCTGGGTGTCGAGGCGGAGGTCGGCTTTGCGATGTCCGGCGTCCTGGCCGTGGCAGGAAAGGCAGTTGTCCGAGAGCAGCGGCATCACCTCGCGGCTGAAGCTCACCGGGTCCGCATGGGCGGAAAGGGAGAAGGCGAGGAGGAGCAGCAGATATTTCGGCATGAGACGCAGCATGCAGAAACCAACGTTGCTGAACATGCAAGGTGCATGCATTCGCTATGGAGAATCCTGAGATTTTTGCGACGTGTGGTTTGGAAGAAACCCGCAAATCGGCCACGAGAGGCGTATTTGAGTCAACTATGAGCACTTCATCTTCCAAATTACGCAGCGGCCTCGCGCTGGTCGGATTCATCGTCATCACGTTCTGCGCGCCACTGCTGAGTGTGGGCTCGATGCCGGATGCGTGGTATGCGGCCTTGCAAAAGCCGTCGTGGAATCCGCCAGCGTGGGTGTTTGGCCCTGCCTGGACGCTGCTGTACACGCTGATGGCGGTGGCAGCGTGGCTGGTGTGGAAGCGGGTCGGCTTTTCACGGCCGCTGGGGCTGTATTTCGTGCAGCTGGCGCTGAATGCGGCGTGGACGCCGATTTTCTTTGGGGCGCATCAACTGGGCTGGGCATTCTTTGAAATCGTACTGCTGTGGATCGCGATTCTGGCGACGCTGCTGAATTTTAGACGCGTGAACAGGGCAGCCGGATGGCTGTTTGTGCCGTATTTGGCGTGGGTCACGTTTGCAATGACCCTGAACTACACGCTTTGGAAATTGAATCCCTCATGACACAAAAGAACTGGCTGATCACAGGATGTTCGAGCGGCTTTGGCCGAGCGATAGCGGAGGCGGCGCTGGCCGCGGGGCAGCGTGTGATCGCCACGGCGCGGGATGTGCGGAGCATCGCGGATCTGGAGCGTGCTGGAAGCTGTGAGGTGATGGCGCTGGACATCACGGATGCGGACAACGTGCGCGAAGTGATCGCGGCGGCGGGGGCGCTGGATGTGATCGTGAACAACGCGGGGTATGGGCTGATCGGTGCGGTGGAGGAGTGCAGTGATGAGCAGATCCGTCGCAGCATGGAGACAAATTTCTTTGGGCCGCTGAATGTGATCCGTGCGGCACTGCCGATGCTGCGGGCGCAGAAGAGCGGGCACATCGTGAACATCAGTGCGGCGGCGGCGATTTCGAATTACCCGGGCTTTGGCATCTACGGTGGAGCGAAGGCCGCGCTGGAGATGATGAGCGAGAGCCTGCGGCTGGAACTGACTCCGCTGGGAATTCAGGTGACGCTGGTGCAGCCGGGACCGTTTCGGACGGACTTCATCGCGCGAGGGTTGGAGAAGGCGGCAGGAGAGATCGCGGACTATGCGGGCAGTGCGCGCAAGTTTGCCACGTTTCTGGAAACGGTGAACGGCAAGCAGCCGGGAGACCCGGTGCGTGCGGCGGAGGTCATCGTGAAGATGGTGCTGGATGGCCAGGCACCGCTGCGGCTGCCGCTGGGCAAGTATGTGGTGAAGAAGATGCGGGACAAAGCGGCGGCGCTGACGCGTGAGGTGGAGCAGTGGGGAGAGGTGGCGGTGAACACGGATTTCCCCAGCTGATCATGGCCGTTCACACCTTGCACACGAAGCAGATCATCCGGGCCACGCGGCAGGAGGCGTGGGATTTTTTCTCGAACCCGAGGAATCTGGCGAAGATCACGCCGCCGGAACTGGGGTTTGAAATCATCACGCCGGATCTGGTGCCGCAAGTGCGGCAGGGGATGATGATCGCGTATCGCGTGAGGCCGCTGCTGGGACTGCCGATGACGTGGCTGTCTGAGATCACGCTGGTGGAACCCGGGGTGCGGTTCATCGACGAGCAGCGCGTGGGGCCGTATGCGGTGTGGCATCATGAGCATGAGTTTCATGATCTGGGCGATGGGCGCATTGAGATGGAGGACAAGGCGACGTATGTGCTGCCCTTCGCACCGTTGGGGGATCTGGCGCATGCGTGGCTGGTGCAGCCGCAGCTGAAGCGCATCTTTGCCTACCGGGAGAAAGCGGTGAGGCAGATGTTCGATTGTAGCCCGAGCAAGGGATGATCGTTTGTTCGACTTGAGTGTGGTTGCCGTTTAAACACCCCCCTGCATGAAGATCCCTGTTGCTTACGAATTGAACGGCCGCCGACGCTTTCTGCTGGTGCAGGACGGGGAGACGATCAGTGTCGGGCGTGGCGAGACATGCAGCATTCGACTGACGGGGGAGGCAGCGCAGGAGGTGGAGCTGACGGCGCAGTTTGTGAACGGCTGCCAATTCCTGGTCGTGCATCCTGCTGATGGCAGCGTGCCTTATGCGCAGCCGCTGCCTTGGAAGGTCACGCTGACGGGGACTGATCTGGTACTGCAGCGTCCTTTCAAAGCGGACCAGGGCAAGGCTGGGCGCGAGCTGATTTTGCAGGGGCTGAGCGCGGAGGAAACCCGGCTGGTGCTGCCAACGGACAAGCCGCTGCTGCTGGGCGCGAGTGATGCCTGTGCGGTGATCATTCCAGATGCGGGATGTCCGGATGTGCTGCTGGCCCTATGGGGGGCAGGGAACAAGGTGCTGGTGCAGGTGCTGGATGAGTCCGCTGTGGTGGGCTGGGTCGGGCGTGCAGGTGAAAACGAGGCTGAGCTGGAGCTGCCTGTGAGTTTGAGCATTGGCGGCAGGGTGCTGCTTTTTCGTTCTGGCGAGGCAGCGGCAATGACGCATCCCGTGGCGAAGCCGATGGTGCCTGCGGCTGCAGGGCCGCATGCGCCATCCATTTTGGCGAAGAACGCCGAATATGCCCCCAAGATCATCGCACGGCAGGGGAGTCCGAGCGGCAGCGAGGAAGGCGGGATCCATCTGGTGAAAAAGGCGGAGCAGGCTCCGGCAACCACGGGGCGTCCGCTGGTTCTGCCGCCGCCCTCGGTTCTCTCTGCGGATGAAGTGGTGCCGATCATGACGATGGAGGAGGCGGCTCATTCGCATCCCAAACCCTACACTCCCAAGGTGTTCATTCTCGTGAGCTGGCTGCAGGTGGGGTTGATTTTTGCCGTGGCGCTGCTGCCCCAGCGGGGGCTGATAACGCCCGAGCAGATCGTGCAGCTGTGGTATGCTGCGGGTGGCATGCTGATCCTGACGCTGGTGCTGGGTCTCGGGGTGCTGCTCAAATGAGGCGTGGAAGCGGCTGGTTTTTTTGAGGAAGGTGTCATACAACGCGGCGTCCCCGCGTCACTCAGCGGGAAATGAATGGAACGCGCCATTGCCGACCAGCTCGAAGCCCTGCATCCCGACGCCTTTGGCTGGGCGCTGCACTGCTGTGCCGGCGAGCATGGGCGGGCGGAGGATGTGCTGCAAAACGCGTATCTCAAACTGGCCCAGCAACGCGCGCAGCACGACGGGCGCTCCAGCTTCAAGACGTGGTGGTTTGGAGTGATCCGCTTCACGGCGCACGAGGAGTTCCGGCGGCTGCGCTACCGGGAATCCCTGCTGGGCAAACTGCTGCTGCAACTCACGGGCGATGCCCACGATGCGCAACCGTCGCCTGCACGAAAGATGGAGCTGGACGAGCGCACGGCCGAACTGCGGCGCTGCCTGGCGCAACTGCCGGCACGGCAGGCGGAGGTGCTGCATCTGGTGTTTTACCAGGATCTCACGCTCAACGAGGCGGCGGAGGTGATGCGCGTGAGCATCGGTTCCGTGCGCCAGCATTACGAACGCGGCAAAGCGCGCCTGCGCACGCTGCTGCAACCCGACCACCTGCATGAAACCGCAGTCTGACGACGACCTGCTCGAGATTTTTTCGCACGCGCGCCGGCGTGACCGGGATGAGGCACCTGCCTGGAGGCCGGAACTTCTGGACGGACCCCGGCAGAGGCCTGCCACCCCCTTGCGGTGGATACCGGCGGCGCTGGCGGCAGCCAGTGTGATCGTGGTGGCGGTCTTCTTCACCCACGCACCAGTGAATGAGCCGCGACTGAGTGAGGCGTTGCCGCCGTTGTTTGAGTCTCAGCCAGGCGAGCTGTTTGCCAGCATGGAGCCATCGCTCATGACTTTCGAAGCGCCTTCCGACTTTCTTTTGCCCGATCATCTCAACCCCTACAATCCATGAAAAAGCTCCTTTGCTGCCTTTTGCTCACCGTCGCCAGTCTGCCTGCTGCTCAAGTCGAAGACTGGCTGAAAAGCGGGCTGCTGCATCCGGACCTGATCGCCTCAGTGCGTGAGAAGCTGGCCCTGACGGAAGAGCAGCAGTCCAAACTTAACTCCCAGCTAAGCGAGGCGCGTGCCCAGGCCGAGCCGCTGGAGCAGGCCGTGCAAGAGCAGAAGAAAGCGCTCAATCATCTGCTGCAGGACCCAAGCACCAGCGCCGACGTGGCGGCGGCGCAGCTGACCAAGCTTCTGGATGCGGAGGCCGCGATCAAACAATTGCAGCTGCGGACGCTGATGGGTGTGCGCGATGTCCTGACACCAGAGCAACTGGCCCAGGTGAAAAAACTTGGGCCGCCGAAGCTGGCTGCAAGTGGCGGATTGGAGGCGAAAGTGAAGGAGAAAGCCGGCAAGCTCAGGGCTGCGGTGGAAGCCATCGGCGTGCCGCCTACCGAGGCAATGAAATATCGGGGCGAAGAAATCGAAAAACTGATCAAAAGCGGGCAGTTTGCCGAAGCCAACAAGGAACTGGATGAGCTGATGGAAGACTCGCATTTCAAGGAGCTGGAAGCCGAGGTGGAGAAGGTGGATTTTGCCAAATTCGAGCCCGGCACCACCGATCTCGAAACTTTGCGGGAGCGCTATGAAGGCGTGCAGGGGGCAGGGCAGGAAATCATTTCCCTGCCATTGCTGCGTGAGCTGGTGCAGGCCAAGGCTGCCTTTGAAGCCGCCAAGGAGGCCCAGGATGCAGAGAAGGTCGGACGCATTCTGACCTATGTGGAGGGCAAGCTGAAGAAGTAACCTCAGTGTATCCTACTCATGCGCAGCTTATTCATACTGCTGGCCCTCGGTGCGGCTTCTGTTTTTGCGTCAACACCGGATGAAGTCGAGGCGCGGTTGCGCATGGCCTTGCAGATCGCACGTGAGCACAATAATCGCTCACTCGTCGCGCAGGTGGAAAAGCTGGGCCGTGACCTCAAACGAGAACCGCCGGCTGATGCGGAGGCACGTTTGCGTGAAGTGGAATCCGCCGTGGGCATCGACCCCGGCGGATGGTCAATGGCTGGCCAGCCGCTGTTTCATGGGACGGCGGAGATGAAGGCCCGGCAGCCGGAGTTGAAAGCCCAACTTGCCGCGGCGATGGAGAGCGATGACGCTGCGCAGGTCCGGGCGGTGACGCAGGAAATGCTGAAGGTTCTTGGCGATCAGGCAGGCGTGCCGGATGGACGCCGAGCCGGAGTCAAAGCCGAGCCGCGCACGCTCAGCGAGGCAGCGGCGACCAAGCTCTTCCTCGACGCTTTGAAGACTGAAGGCCGGCGAGTGCGCCAGCTCAGCGAAGGCAAACCGCTGCCGGATCAGATGCTGCGGATCTATGCCGAGATTTTGAATGGGATGACGATTGTACGACCTTGTGTCGAAAAGCATCAGCCGGAAGCGCTGGGGGATCTCGACCGGCTGACAAGTGGTCTTGCAACGATCCTACTGACCTTGCAGCAGCCAAATGGCTTCTTTCCTTTTCCCGATCTGCGAGGCAAAAACATTCGATTTGGTGACATGATCACGCGGCAGCTGGATGCGGGAGCGGTCGAGGTCAAAGACGGATGGTTGATCACCGCCGACCCGGATGGCGGCTCGCAATTCGACACCGGTGTTTGTGGCGCTGCGCTGCTCAAGGCCGGACTGCTGCATGGCAATGAGACGTGGAAGAAAGCCGGGCTGCGCGCAGCTGACTGGGCACTGACGCAGAAGTGCTGCGCGAACTTCAATTACAACGCTTTCTCCATCTCTCTGCTGGCACAAGCCTATCGAGCTACAGGCGATATGAAGTATCTCACGGGGGCATTGAAGAAATTCCGCGTGGGTGTGGCTCCTGGCCAGGCTCCAAACGGCCGCTGGATGGACGCGCACAATGCGCGAACTGTTTACCATCAAATTATTCTGCGCGGGCTGGGGGATCTGAGTTTGGCGTTGCCTGCAGAGCGCAAGGAGGAGCGGATGGAATTGGATGCGGTCACGAAACCGGCTGTCAAAGCCTTGTTGGATGAGTTTGAGGCCATGGGCATGACCGTGGAGGCCCTGCCTGAATTGCAGACTTTGGCGGGTCTTTATCCCGACGATGGGAGCTTAAAAATCGCTGTGCAGGTCATGGCAGGCAGCATCGTCGGCAAATGCAGCGACGGTCAGCGGGTGAAGATGGGGGCTGCCGTGGCTCAACTGGCGGCGGTGGCTGCAGGGGTGAAACCGTAGAAAACTTTCGTTTGCCTTTGGCCATTTTCCGGCGATAAAACGCCGTAAGTCACCTGTTAAGGGTCAGGCTCAGTCGTTCATCAGGTGATTTTAATCCGTTGGTGTTCATATACCGATGATCGGGGCTGGATCTGACACGAGGCAGAGGACGGCACCCAACAACGATAAAGATATGAATACCAAGATGTACGTGGGCAATCTGCCCTTCGCCGCTCAAGAACAAGACATTCGTGAGCTGTTTTCACAATACGGTGGTGTCACCGAAGTGTTCCTCCCGATGGATCGCGAAAGCGGCCGTCCACGTGGCTTTGCCTTCGTGACCATGGACTCGGCAGATGCCATGAACAACTCAATCAACGCGCAAAACGGCCAGGAATTCATGGGCCGCAAGCTTGCCATCAATGAAGCCCGTCCACGTGAAGAACGTCCGGCTGGCGGCGGCGGTGGTGGCGGACGCGGCGGCTACGGTGGTGGCGGCGGCGGTGGCGGCGGCGGCGGTGGCC
>Ga0209512_1000177_pt1 | contig 134977 bp, 86 predicted proteins | sample frozenSSSSmetaG_FD_184142 | JGI IMG/M metagenome (GOLD analysis project Ga0209512, IMG submission 184142) | Glacier valley bacterial and archeal communities from Borup Fiord, Nunavut, Canada, to study Microbial Dark Matter (Phase II) -... | ecosystem: Environmental > Aquatic > Freshwater > Ice...
ATACGTTTTCAGTTAAAAGGAGAAAGTCTAAGGAAAAAGTATTAATTTTACATCTGCCTAATCGTTTTTGAACAAACAGTGAACGGACATCACCGGAAAACGTGAACGGGTATCACCGGAATATGTACAAGCCCGCAATGACGAAAGGAATAAGTGTGTAATGATGAAAGGAACGAGCCCGCAATGACGGAAGGAATAAGTGTGTAATGATGAAAGGAACGGGCCCGCAATGACGAAAGGAAAAAGTGTGTAATGATGAAAGGAACGAGCCCGCAATGATGAAAGGAACAAGTGTGTAATGATGAAAGGAACAAGTCCGCAATGACGAAAGGAATAAGTGTGTACTGATGAAAGGAACGAGCCGCAATGACGAAAGGAAAAAGTGTGTAATGATGAAAGGAATGAGCCGCAATGATGAAAGGAATAAGTGTGTAATGATGAAAGGAACGAGCCTGCAATGACGAAAGGAATAAGTGTGTAATGATGAAAGGAACTAGCCTGCAATGACGAAAAGGAAGAAGCCTTTTTGGTCCGTTACACGGAATGTTACATTTCAGAGCTTTCTGATAGCCGCTTGCCGGAAGAGAAAACAATTATAGAAAGAATTTAATGTATAAATCGCCGGACGAGGTCAATCCCTCGCGATGAGGATTTATAATCAGAGACTTGATCTCTCTTTTACTGTTTTTGTTATGGACTAAAAAAAGAGAAGGAAAAATACAATCAGACTTTGAGTCTGAGTTAGACTTTGGTATTTTAAATCGGGACGATTTTCAGAAAGAAAAATTCATGCTGACCCGTATTCCCCCTTTATCAATGTTGGGATGATTCAGGTAAGTAAGTCTCCACACATAATCTATCCGAATGATTTTAAAAATGTTTTCCACTCCAACACCGGCTTCCATATAGGGTACATTCCCCATTTTATAGGATGAGGACGGGAACTGAAAGAGGTCTTTGGTATAAGCCGGATCATTCTTTTTGCTCAGATCTCCATACAATCCACGGAAAGAGAGTATTTCTCTTAATTTCATGTATTTAATCAACGGAATCCGATTCAGTATCAGACCGTTCATATTGTAATTCAAATCCCAGGAAACATATTGGTCATTGATAAACTCCAGGGCGTTCATCATCGGGTAAGATTCATACTGTATGGTATACGAAAGATTGGCGTTGGGGATAATAAGCAGGGGAAAGGGTGCTTTGGTCCAGACTTTTCCGGCCTTGACTATCACATTGGCATTCCCGAAAGCCGAAAACCAGAATCTTTTTTTAAATCCGAGTTCTGTATAACTATAATCATAATCCGAGTTCAGCACACCCTTCTTTGCCAGCACGTGCGAGAGCGTGAAAACCGGTGAGTTGCGGCTAAAAGAAAGGCGGCCACTAGAGGTTGGATAAAACTTTTCACCGGGAGCATAACGAAGTCTTAACTCAATATCACCCAGTGAATAGGAATTTATATTTGTACCTGTAGTATTATTTCTAAACGCAAGATAGGGCGTAGCATATTCTGTACGGTATCTTACATCAAACCCAATGGAAAAGTGCGAATAAAATTCCTGGTTATAACTCAGCTTTGCTACCCTCAAATAAGTGATCTTGTCGTCCTTCTGTCTTTTGAAGGAGAGAAACATATTGTCGTCGGTTGAGTACAGGTAGTGCTGCCCCAGCCGGTTTAAATCATATTTATAGGAAGCCTTGATGGAATGTATGGGGAACTCGTTGGCTTGCTCTTTTTTCTTGTTAAATGAATATTCCAGTTCGGCATTGTATTTTGCTTTCTGATCTTTGATACCGTAGGCCATATAACCTTTAAAAAACAACTGATCATTCAAATGGGCGGTAGTCATACCACCTGCACGAAGCCGCAGACCTTCTACCGAATTTGAACTGATGATGCTGTACATCGGACCTATATTTATTTTACTGTTTTTGGGAGCTGTCTCTACATAGCCGGTAACCATAGCTGCCAACACTTTTTCGGAATAGTAAAAAAGTGGATTGTTACGAAGCTGTACAAGCATTTGATCCACCGAATTTTCTTTTACGCCTATGGTATCAAGGCGGTTTTCGACCCAGTAACTTTCAGGTTTTAAGGTAGCATCCTCTTCTGTTACGGTATTTTCTTCGCTTTCGAAAAGGGAGAGGCTTTCCGGACGAATAAATGAATGATTCGCATAAGTGTTCGTTCGTCGGGCATATAAACCTTCGGACTTGGTGAGGATGGAAAATTCTACCAGCACATCATCGCGCATCAACAGGCGTGTTCCATCAGCAGCGCGATTAAACTGCTGTTCGATGGATAAGTTTTGCACGAAGTTCAGGTTGATATCCCTGGGCAGGTTGAGTTTTGCTTTTTTTACAAAGTGGGTTGAATCGAGCGTGATATATAAATGACCCGTAAATCCGGTGGATTGCGAAGAAAAAGGTACGAAACCTAAGTCCACGCATCTTTCGTTGGCTATCATTACGGTATCCAACAGGTAGTATTTATAAAAGGATGGGCCCATAGTAGAAAGCGGACTTACAAAAGGCTTTAGAAACAGGTTGATGTTATTGTCATAAATATCAATGTCTTTAAAAACTTCACTTAAAACCTGATCAACACCGCTTTCTGAAAGCATTTCGTCCAATCCCGAACTCTTTTTTGCATTGACTATCCTTTTCTCCGAACGCGGTGATTTCTGGTAGAAATAGTATCCCAGCATTTCTTTGGTGGAGATGGGCAGAACCTGCCTGCCCGATAATTCGGAAGTATATAAATAGTTAGTCAGAAAACTAAACTTACTGATGTCTTTTTCTTCTTTTTCAAAAACATTTACCGCAAAGTTTATTTTCTCGTAATGTTTATAATTATAATAGTCCTTGTTGTAGGGGCTGTATCTCTCTTTCGAATCAATGACTTTTTTCACGAAATCAACGGCCGGGTTTCCTTTTCTTTTGTATCTTTCCTTTTTTGGCTTGACTACCACCTCAGAGATGGAATAGGATGCCGGAGTAAGTTGTATCCTGATATTGCTCAGTTTGTCGATCGGAAGCGAAATCGTTTTTTCTTTATATGCTATGGAAGAAGCTGTAATTGTCATTGATGATGCAGGCACAACCAATAAAAATTTACCCGAATTATCAGTCATTGTTCCGACGGTAGTACCAGTAACATATACCGAAACAAAAGGTAATGCTTCGTTGGTAAGGGAATCTGTTACTGTTCCTTTGATCTTTTTTTGAGCACTGGCTTCAAAGAAAGTTGAATTCAGAACGAATAGGATGGAGGTGAGAAAGAAATATATTTTAAAAGTCATAGGGTGCTTTTGTTGTAAATGATGCTATGGATACAAAAATATATTTCCATTTATTTGTTTATTAGCTGATTTCTGTCAGTCTTATTATGCAGACCCGGTTTATCCTTTTCAGTATAGATCTTTATATGTGAATGCTTTTGCTGTCAACAATCGAGCCTTTTTTTTATTGAGCCATTTCTTTTTGAGTATAAGGCCGTATTGTTCCATATATCAGGTCTATGTTTTCTTAAGGATCAATGCTAACTCAACTTATCCTGAAATTGGTTTATCTGAATATATTCAGTATCATGACCCCGACAAAAATACAACGAAATTCTAAAGTTGAATGCATTTTATTTTTTATTATATGGATTCTAATAAAAAATTACAAATCAAACTTAAATATTGAAAAGCAAAGGCCAATAAAAAAGGCTCTATAACGTTTGGGGTGGGTTGCCTATGATAACGAAATAAAAAAAAATAAAAAATTGAACGCGGATTTACGCGGGTTTAGCGGATAAAAACGGATCTTAATTCCAATAAATTGGAATGATTTTCAAAAAAATAGATTATTTTAAACTATTCTGGAATATTCCCTATGTGTTTTTGTCATAGATTTGTCTATCAATAATCACATATTCAATAGATTCTCTTCAAAAATCATTCCGACGTGTCGGAATTTATCCGTTTTTTATCCGCCTGATCTGTGTCAATCCGCGTTCAATTTTTATTTTATTAGATTTATTGTATATTGTCAAACGATAGCTTCTTTAAGTCATAAATAATATATTTTTAAAAGTTCATATTTCATATTACCCACCTGAAACGTTATAGAGCCATAAAAAAGCCTCATAAGTTTGATCTTATGAGGCTTTAAAAATAAATACTTATTAATCTTGCTTTATTTATTAATGGGTTTAATCACAAAACCATAGCTGTATTCTTTGTTTTTCAACTGATAAGGTTCGTGTGGTTTTGCACCCCAACTGTCATCACCACCCAATCCACGTTGTGCCAGATCAACTGAAACAACCACTTCATTGCGGGGAGTGATGTCGTTGGTATGACGTTGTTTTTTGGATAATCCCGGATCAAAATCTTCGGGATAATTGTTCAACGCACTTACACTTAATGGTTGTAAACCGTCTATCTGAATACCATTACCCGAATTATTGGTCAGTGTCATCCAGCGGATATCGGTTTTATTACCGTTTTCCTGTGGACGGGTGTAAGGAACATACTGATCGGCAACCTTGCTTTGGTAAACACCCAAGAGCGATGCTGAATTCCGGTCTGAATAATTTTCCCATGGACCGCGGCCGTAATAGTTGAAATTATCCAACTCTTTGTAGAGTGAAAATATCATACCAAAGCGTGGCATTTCGGGTAATTTGTCCGTTCCTGCCTTGTAAGAAGCATTTACCGTTAAACTTCCATCAGCATTCAATGTATAAGTGATGGTATAATCGGAAGCAATATCGTTCAGGCGTAAGTTGGCAACCACTACTGTCTTGCCCGATTCTTTTACAATTTCCAGTTTAGTCAGTGAAAAGTGCTTTCCGGCTGTTCTCCACACATTGCTTGAATTTTGCATGCCATTTCCAAAGTCATTATCCGTTGGAGCACGCCAAAAGTTAGGTTCCGGCATGTTATTAAAATAACGTTGACCTTTGAAATTATATTGGCGCATCAAACCGTTGTGTTTGCTGATTTCAACTTCCACACCCGCTGCGGTAAGAACAACTTTGTCTTTATCTTCTTTCACGGTGGTAGTTTCGCCTTTATCTTCTGCTTTGGAAAAATAGCGTTCTTCACCAATTTTAAACTGTTCGCGTGCTACTTCAAAATTCTGAGGTAATACTTCATTACCAACCTTCGTGTAGGCAAAGATATTTACCAGATATTCCACACCATCTTTTGCCGACATTTTTGGCAAATCAAGTTGAACTTGTTTTTTGGAAAGAGGAGCAAGGCGAATATCAACAGTGCCTGTCTTGATGACCGAACCGTTTTCCAATACTTCGTATTTGAACAGGTATTTGTCCAGGTTGGTATAACCAAATTCATTATTTACCTGAATGATTCCTTTTTTCAAATCAACGGCGGTGAACAGAATGTCCTGATAGACTTTCTTAACTTCGAAAGCGCCCGGATGCGGAGTGCGGTCCGGCCAAACTAAACCATTGTGACAGAAATTTTCGTCGTTGGTATAATTCTGACTTCCCATGTCTCCACCGTACGACCAGTATTTACGTCCGGCTTCGTCGGTCATTTCAAAACCCTGATCAACCCAGTCCCAGATAAATCCACCCTGCAGGTTTTTGCTGCTGCGTATAATGTCCCAATATTCCTGAAAGTTACCACTACTGTTTCCCATGGCGTGAGCATATTCACACATGATAAACGGACGTTTCACGTTGTCGCGATTGCCATATTCTTTCATATACGAAACTCTTGGATACATAGGACAAACAATGTCGGTATTATCGCCTTCACCTGCCTGTTCGAATTGAACCAAACGCGTGTTGTCACGATTTTTTATCCATTTGTAGGTTTTCTTAAATACATCGCCGTTGCTTGCTTCATTTCCCAGGGACCAGATAATAACGGAAGGAAAATTTTTATCGCGTTCAACCAGGCTGTATGTTCTGTCCAAATGTGCATTGTCCCAGGCCGGGTCAAATGCCATATTCTCTTTTCCGTAACCCATTCCATGTGATTCTATATTGGCTTCGTCAACCAGGAATAATCCGTATTGATTGCAAAGTTTTACCCACAACAGGTTATTTGGATAATGGCTGCATCGCACGGCATTAATATTCAGTTGCTTCATCATGCGAATGTCCTTCATCATGGTTGCTCTGTCCTGATAATGTCCTGTAATTGGATTGTGCTCATGTATGTTTACGCCATGAACCATGATGCGGATACCATTAACTAACAATTGTCCGTTTTTCAATTCCACTTTACGGAACCCTACTTGTGAAGATACTGTTTCAACGGATTTGCCGTTTTCATCTTTCAAGGTAAGCAATAAAGTATACAGGTTCGGTGTTTCGCTGCTCCATAAGTTGGGCGAAGATACTTTTTGTTTAAAGGTGATTGAATCGCTTGCATTAGCACCGACGCTCATCTTTAGAGTCTTGCTGAAAACTTTTTTCCCTGATGCATCCACCAGCGTTGCTTCTACTGTCTGATTATTTTTAGCAACCTGATTCATGTTTTTCAGTTTTACATCTACCGACAAACTGCCGTTTTTGTAAGAACCATCCAGGTCGGGACGTGCAAAGAAATCGGCAATACGTACATTGCCTGCACTGTAAAGGTATACATCGCGGTCGATGCCTGACAAACGCCAGAAATCCTGATCTTCGAGGTATGAACCATCGCTCCATCGATATACTTCTACGGCCAACAGATTTTTGCCGGGTTTGAGGTATTTCGTAATGTTGAACTCAGCCGGGCTCTTGGTGTTTTCGGTATAACCTACTTTTTCGCCGTTAACCCAGATGTACATGGCCGATGTCCCTGCTTCGAAATGTATAAAAACCTGACGGTTATCCCAATTGGCCGGAAGTTCAAAATCCCGTCGGTAAGAACCTACCGGATTGTCAGAATGGTCAATGTAAGGTGGGTTTTTAGGAAAGGGATAAGTGGCATTGGTATAAATAGGAATTCCGTATCCTTTCAGTTCCCAGTTGGAAGGTACCGAAATTTCTTTCCAATTGGCAATGTTATAGTCGGTTTTAAAGAAATCCATCGGGCGTTCAGCCGGAGTGGGTGACCAGGCGAATTTCCAGGTTCCGTTTAAGTTTAAAAACCAGGGAGAGCGGGCATAATCATCGGCAATGGCAGATGAAGCATCGGCATAAGGCAGAAATGCTGCACGGGCGGGCTCCCGGTTTATCTGAAATACAGCAGGGTTTTCCCAATCGTTGACAACTGTTTTTTCCTGTGCGTAAGTCACAGAAAATGCAGTTGCGAGGATGCAAAATAAGATTGTTTTTTTCTTCATAGATCTTAAATGTAATTAGTATTATGAATGATTTTTTTTATTAAATACAAAAATAGAATATTAATTTAATGATATCTTCCAAAATGGATTCATTTTATTCTGCTATTGTACCATTTGGAAAGCAGTAAGAGATAAAAATGAGTATTTTAAAACAAACAACCCATTCATTCATCAATTATTGGTTATTTTCAAAAAAAAACCTCCAAACTACTTTGCTTCAAATAAAGAAGATGAGTCTGGAGGCTGTTTTGTTAAAATAGAACTAATTTATTCTTGCCCACATTAAGCATTTATATCATCATGTCCAGTTTCTAATCAGATGATTTGAATTTCTATTTTTTTATTTCAAACGCATAGATACATGTTTGTTTATAAGTTTCACCCTGTTTCAGCTCAGCTGTAGGGAAGTTTGCATGATTAGGAGCATCCGGAAAATTCTGGGTTTCGAGTGCAATACCTGTTCTGTAATTGTGCTTTTCGCCACGTTTACCTGTGTCAACGCCATCCATGAAATTACCGCTGTAAAATTGAATCCCGGGTTGGTCTGTAATGACTTTCATTACTATACCTGTTGAAGGTTCAAACACTTCAGCAGCTTGTTTAATTTCACCTGCTTTTTTGTTGAGCACGAAATTATGATCATACCCTTTTCCGTATTTCAAAGGTGTAAAGTTAGCCTCAATTCGTTGACCAACGGCTGATGGTTTTCTGAAATCCAATGGTGTGTTGGTTACATCCGTAAGTTCTCCGGTAGGAATTAAAAATGAATCTGTTGGCGTATATTTATCTGCATTAATCGTTAAAATGTGAGAGTTGGTTGATTTTGCAGACGTTCCATGCAAATTAAAATAGGTATGTGATGTAGGATTCAGCACTGTGGTTGAATCGGTGGTTGCTTCGTAATTTATGGCCAGTTCGTTGTTAGCCGTAATAGTATAAATTACTTTGATATTCAGGTTACCTGGATAACCTTCTTCGCCGGATGGTGAAAGATAACTCATTTCCAATGCATCTTCGCCTTTTTCGTTTTTAAATTGACGGCCGGTCCAAACTTTAGTGAAAAATCCATTTGCACCTCCGTGAAGTTGATTGCCGTTATTATTTAAAGTGAGTTGGTAAGGTTTGCCATCCAACATAAACTGACCTTTGCCAATTCTGTTACCATAACGCCCTACTATTGGACCTGCAAATAAATCGGTAGCACTTAAATATGCTTTAATAGATTCGTATCCCCAAACAATATCTTTGAAAGATCCGTCTTTGTCGGGTACCCACAGGCTAACTAATCGCGCACCGTAATTGGTGAATTGTGCAGTCATGCCATTTTCATTCTTCAGGGTGTATAGTGTCACCTTTTGCTTATTCAACAAAGTGTCGAAATTGCTTTGTGGTAATAGCTCAACAGCCTTCTTGTTGCCGGAACAGGATGAAAAAACAAGTGTCATAACTAAAAAAGATAAAAAGATATTTTTCATGATAATATTAATTTAAAATTAGTTTTGTTTATTCAAATTGAATGACAACGGTAACAATAAAAATCCTCCAGTCCCATAATTCTTAGTTATAGAAAAGTGAGTCCGGAGGATTTATTAAGTATATGAATGATTTTAAATTACCAGAAATACCAGTAGAATGCACCGCAAAGAGCTACTACGCCGAGTGAGGCTATAACATCCCACTTGTTCCAGCTATTCCGGATGAGTGCCTTGTAGTCACCTGTGAAAGTGATGAAATCTACCTGTTGAGCGGTTGGCTTCGGAGTGAAAAGCGAAACTACAACCATCATCAACATGATGAAGACGAGCAACCAGATTTCAAAGATAAGCCAGTTAGTATGCCAAAACCAGCCGGTGGATTCCCAGTACCAGCCTGTCATAACGTCTTTACCTGTATTTGTAAAGATGTTAGTCATCAAGCGTGCCATACCAATAAGAAAACCTACAATTAAACCTGCTTCACCTGCTTTGGGGGTAATTCTTTTGGAAAATATACCCATTACGAATACTGCCACCATGGAAGGAGCGAGCAGCGATTGAATACCTTGCAAGTAGGAGTAAAGGCTGCCAAGACTCATCATAACTGGTATCCATACAATACCAAGTACCACAACCACAACAGTTGCAATACGGCCTACCAAAACGTATCTGGCTTCGGACCTGTTTTTGAAGTTTGGTTTATAAAAGTCTTCAGTAAACAAGGTTGCGCAGGAGTTGAAGAATGCCGCCAACGAAGCAATTAACGCTGAGACAAAACCAATGGTAACGATACCTTTTACACCGGCGGGCAATACAAATTTAACCATGGAACCAAATGCGGTATCAGGATTATCTAAGGTAAATCCGCTACCGGGACGCGCTGCCAATGCGGCGGCAATCATACCGGGAATCAGGAACATAAATACAGGTAATATTTTGAAATAACCGGCAGCGATAGTACCTCTGCGCGCACGCATCATCACTACGTCGCTTGACTCGCCTTTTTTTTGTCCGAGCACACGTTGAACGATATGTTGGTCGGTAGCCCAATACCAAAAGCCGATGATGGAGGCTCCGATAAATACCCAGAAACCAGGATAGTCGTCGTATAGCGGGTCACCCGTCTCTAAGTGGAACATATGGTTTGTACCGTATGCCACGCCGTCTGCTCCCTGGTTAAGCGTTTTAGAATAGTCAATCATTGCAGCCCAACCGTTAGCGATACTGCCTTCTCCGAGTGCTGACAATCCTAAGAAAAGCACAAGGAATGAGCCAATGATAAGTATCGGTGTTTGAATTGCCGACAGAGTCATTACACCCTTCATACCTCCAAAAATGGTAAATACACCGGTTATCACTATCAAACCGATAGCACCGTACCAGAAAGGCAAGCCAATAAGGCTTTCCATGAAGATACCGCCGGTAAACGCTGTTACACTCACTTTGGTCAGCACGTAGGCTATAAGTGTAATGATAGACAGCCATGAACCAGTACGAGGTGTGTAGCGATTTTTGAGGAAGTCGGGCATGGTAATGATTTTCCCCAACTTAATGTTCATTAGTTGGTAAAACGGTACAAAGAGCCAACCCAGGATGAGAATCATCCAGCCTTGCATCTCCCAGTGTGCCATACCTACACCTGCCTTTGCGCCTGTACCGGCAAGTCCAACAAGGTGTTCTGAACCGATATTTGCAGCAAAAATAGCTGCACCAATAATATACCAGGGTTCGCCTTTACCAAACAGGTAGTCTTCGCTGTTGGGACCCTGTTGCAAACGTTTGTCTTTTTGTACCGAACGCCATACAGCCCATGATACAGCTAAAATCCCAACTGTGAGAACCACCCAGTCGAGCCAAATAAATTCATTTGAACTCCAATTCATTTTGTGATAATATTAAATTTGTTTAAGAGAATAATTCTTTTTCAGTAAACTGTCCAAGCGCAACATACTTGCTATAAATGTCAAGATACATTTTATGGTTAGCTTCATTCGGATAATATTCAGCCAGGAAGCCCATTCCCATTGCCTTTTGTGCATCTTCCACTTTTTCGTATACCCCGGCAACTACTGCTGCAAACATCGATGCGCCAAACGCACATGCCTGTTCAGCTTTGGCAACCTTGATAGGCATATTCAATACATCGGCCATAGTTTGCATCACGAATGGTGATTTCAGCGCAATGCCACCAATACCTATCACTTCGTTGATTTCAACTCCGTTTTCGATAAAGCGGTCTACAATGGCTTTCGATCCGAAAGCTGTTGCTTCTACCAATGCTCTGAAAATAAGTGGCGCTGAACTGGCCAGCGTGAGTCCGGTAATAGTGCCTTTGAGCAGTTGATTGGCATCCGGAGTTCGGCGACCATTCATCCAATCGATAGCGAGGACAGTTGAATCCGATACTGGAATCTTTGCTGCCTCATCTGACAATGCCGGGATGATCTGATCCAAAGATTCATCTATCAGTTTTTGTTTGGTTTCTTCATCTATCAGTGTCGATTTGGCAATGATATTTTCAATCGGCCATGCAACAACACTTTTAAACCAGGCGTAAATGTCACCGAAAGCTGACTGACCTGCTTCGAGCCCAATCATTCCCGGAATAACAGAACCATCTACCTGACCACAAATGCCGGGGATGAGTTTTTCACCCATTTGTTCATAGCTCGACACCATGATATCGCAAGTGGAGGTTCCAATTACGCGAACCAGAGAACCCGGTTTCACTTCCACGCCAACAGCGCCCATGTGACAATCGAATGCTCCTACTGCTACTGCCACTGTTGTGGGTAAGCCTAAGAGAGCAGCCCATTCGGCGGTAAGTGTTCCCACTTTCTTGCTGCTGGTGCAGGTGTCTGTAAAAAGCTTATCGCGATAACCGGAAAGTAAAGGATCCAGTGCCGTCAAAAATTCATCAGAAGGTAATCCACCCCACTTTTCGAGCCACATAGCTTTATGTCCCGATGCACAACGACTGCGGCACATGGAGGCCGGATTGGTTGTTCCGGTAATCAAAGCAGGAAGCCAATCGCAATGTTCTACGATGGAATGAGCAGCTTCGCGAACTTGTTTATCTTCGCGCAAAACGTGTAATGCTTTTGCCCAGAACCATTCCGAAGAATAAATTCCACCTTCGTACGAAGTATAATCGATATCCCATTTTGCCGACAATTCGTTTATTTCTTTTGCCTCTTTAACGGCTGTATGGTCTTTCCACAAAACAAACATGGCATTTGGATTCTCTGAAAACTCTGGCAATAAAGCTAAAGGAGTTCCTTTTGCGTCTGTAAATACCGGAGTACTTCCGGTAGTATCAAAAGCAATACCCACTACCTTTTCTGCTGTTCCTGCAGGACATTTAGACAAAGCATTTTTTACCGTCGATTCTAAACCCTCGATATAATCGAGTGGATGTTGGCGATATTGGTTTGCTGATGGAACACAATATTTCCCGGCCTTCCAGCGGGGATAATATTTTACGGCTGAAGCTAATTCTTCGCCGGTAGCTGAGTTCACAACAACCGCACGACAGGAATCAGTCCCGTAATCTAATCCTATTACATATTTCATATTAGTTTATAGTATATAGTTTATAGTTTATAGTTGATAGTTTATAGTTTATAGTTGATAGTTTATAGTTAATAGTTTATAGTCAATAGTTTATAGTCGATAGTTGGTAGTTTATAGTCGATAGTTTATAGTCTATAGTTTGTAGTCTTTGTAAAAATCAAAAATAGATTTCAGTTACTTATAATTACTAAAACTATAAACTATTTACTATAAACTAACTATCAACTATAAACTAACCATAAACTATTTACTATAAACTATAAACTAACTATAAACTATCGACTATCAACTATCAACTATCAACTATCTTAACGCTTTATTCAGCATATAATACACTTCGTTGTTACGGATATCCTGTTTGAAATTACGAATGGTTGTATCCTTGTTGATAATCAACATTTCAATATCAGCGATTTCGGCAAAGTCTTCCATCATTTCAGTTGTGATCGAGAATGAGAAGCTCGAATGATGAGTACCACCTGCTGTGATCCATGCTCCGGCACCAATTTCGAGGTTAGGCTGAGGAATCCACAATGCACAGGCAACAGGCAATTTAGGCAATGCTTTAGGTTCAATCACTTTTACTTCGTTTACTATCATGCGGAACCGGTTTCCCATATCCACAATGGTTGCAGCAATACCCTCACCTTCGTGCGCCTGAAATACCAGACGGGCACAAACACCTGCGTCACCTATGCCCAGAAAATGAACTTCGATACGTGGTTTTGACTCAGCGATGGATGGGTTGATTTCCAACATATGCGATTGAAGGATAGAACTTTTTGCACCGTCGAAATTTAATACATAATCTTCCAGGAATGAACATCCTCCGGGCAGTCCTTCGGCCATTACCCACATAGTGCGTGTCAGAGCTGCTGTTTTCCAGTCACCTTCGGCACCAAAACCGTAACCTTCGGCCATTAAACGTTGAGAAGCGAAGCCCATCAACTGTTTCATGCCTTCCAATTCGTTGAAGCTGGTTGTAAAGGCTGTTGCGCCTTTATCATCCAGGAAGCGGCGTAAACCGATTTCCTGAGCTGCTGCTTCACGTACTGATTGATGTTTTGCAGCGCCTTTTTTACAGTCGGCAGCAAAATCGTAAAGATGTTCGTATTCCGATACCAATGTGTCAATTTCAGCTTCAGTTACAGCTTCTACAAAAGGAACCAGGTTGGCAATTGGGGAATTGTCGACATGATAACCCAGACGAATTTCAGCTTCCACTTTATCACCATCGGTAACGGCAACATTATTCATGTTGTCACCAAAACGTATGATAACCATATTCTGTGAATCTGCCCAGGCAGCGCTTACGCGCATCCAGGATGAAATTTTTTCATGGGTTGATTTGTCTTTCCAGTAACCTACAACAATTTTGCGTGGTTTGCGCAGGCGGCTTGTAATAAAACCGAATTCACGGTCACCATGAGCCGATTGGTTCAGGTTCATGAAATCCATGTCAATTTCACTCCAGGGAATTTCTTCGTTGTATTGGGTATGAAGGTGTAATAAAGGTTTCTTGAAATCCATCAAGCCGTGAATCCACATTTTAGCAGGAGAGAAAGTGTGCATCCAGGTAATTACACCCACACATTTTGTATCTGCATTGGCTGCACGGAATTTTTCCGAAACTTCCAACGATGAATTGGCAGTACCTTTATATACTACTTTTACGGGTAAATTTCCCGAATCGTTCAATCCTTTTACCATTTCAGTAGAATGTGCATCTACATGTACTACTGCGTCTCCTCCGTACAAGAGCTGAGCTCCGGTTACGAACCATACTTCTAAATCTTTGTATTCCATTATGTTGGTTATTTAGTTATTAGTTATTTAGTTGATTAGTTAATTGGTTGATTAGTTATTAGTTAATTGGTTATTTAGTTAATTAGTTATTTAGTTGATCCCGAAAGCGGGATTTCGCAAGCTCCATTGGAAATTAGTTGTTTTGGTAAATGGGTATTTTGTGATTAGTAATTTATTTTTTGATTTGGTTAATAGTTTATTCTGTTTTAGTTTTGAGCCCAAGTAAATTCTTTTATCTATCCTGACACCCAATCACCCAATTAACCAATTAACTAATTAACCAATCACCAATCACCAATCACCAATTACTGCCCATAATAAGCACCCGGTCCATGTTTTCTGTAGAAATGTTTTTTTATCAGATGTTTGTTCATGGCCAATTCAGGATTAATACCGTAAGCAATATAGGCCATTTTGGCCACCTGCTCCAGAACAACGGCATTGTGAACGGCATCATGGGCATTTTTTCCCCAGGAGAATGGTCCGTGATTGTTGACTAATACACCCGGTATATAATCCGGATTGAGTTTGTTGAAACATTCAACAATGACGTTACCAGTTTCCAGTTCGTACTCTCCTTCTACTTCTTTTTGAGTCATATCCCTTGTACAAGGTATTGCTCCGCTGAAATAATCGGAATGTGTGGTTCCTATGTTCGGAATGTCTTGTCCGGCCTGTGCCCAAGATGTGGCATAAGTTGAATGGGTGTGAACAACACCACCGATATTGGTGAATGCTTTATAAAGAGCAATATGCGTTGCTGTGTCGGACGATGGCTTCAGAGTGCCTTCTACCACTTTCCCGTTTAAATCTACGATGACCATATCTTCAGCCTTCATGTCATCGTATGAAACACCCGATGGTTTTATCACTACCAAACCAGATTCTCTGTCGATGGCACTGACATTTCCCCAGGTAAAAATCACCAATCCGTGTTGCACTAAATCGAGATTCGCTTTGAATACTTCTTCTTTTAATGTTTCTAACATAGCTTTATGTGTTTTTTAATTTGTGATCAAATAGAGTTTAATTTCTTTCAAAAATAAATCAGAGTGAAAAATGCAATCCTTGCTGAATCAGTTGGTCGTATTTTTCTTTATTAAATTGGTAATAAAACGCCCCCCGCTTCGAAGAACTTTTATCTTTTTCTTCCATCTTTTCAAGGATGTCCATATTTAAAATCTTCTTTCTGAAATTGCGTTTGTCAATTGGTTCCTGATAAATGGCCTCGTAAAGATTTTGTAAAGCAGGTAATGTGAATTTATCACCCAGTAAATTAAATCCAATAGGTTTTACCGCTGCCTTCCGTTGTAAAATTTGGATAGTATCTTTCACCATCAGGTTGTGGTCGAAAATAAGTTGTGGCAATTGCGACATTCTTTCCCAACGGGCATCATATTTCTCGGCTTTCGACATGTCAAATTTTTCCATATCTACCAAGGCGTAATAAGCAATGGACACTACGCGTTCACCCAAATCCCGCTCAACTTCACCATAGGCACCAAGTTGCTCCATAAATATGCCCTCAATGCCCGTAAATTCATCCAACACCCTGGAGGCTGCTTCATTAATGCTTTCGCCCATATTTACGAAACCTCCCATAAGTGACCATCCACCTTTCATAGGCTCAAATGGCCTGCGTGCAATGAGAATATGCAAATCATTCTCGTGGAATCCCATAATTATACAATCCACAGCAACCAAATGCGTGTCTTTGTTTTGGTAAAAAGAGGAAGTCATAGTTTATTAAATTAGGTATCTTCAGCTATCCCGATGGATACGCCGTTTTATTGAAAATAGTTATTATTCTTATTGTCATGTATTTAGAACATAAAAGTGATTCCTGATTTTGTTCCTTAATAACAAGTGTAAAGAAAACACTTGTATTTTATATTTCCGCATAAAAAAACATGTTCTACAACACGATTCCGATGAAATATGAAGATTCTTTTATTCCCTTAATCATTGTTCACCCTTTTTCAATTTGTGACAATAAAAAACTCCTGAGTATTCTCAAAAAAGAAGAATATTCAGGAGTTATGGAAAAAAGAAACAGCTTAAAATACTGAAATATGATAATTGAATTTATGCTATTTTGTAAGCTCCAGTGCAATAATTGATTTTGCAGGAACTATCACTGTAAGACCGCTTTTACTCAATTTTGCACCCTTGAAATTGGCCGGAACCACAACATTCGGATTCTCGAAGGTGTTGTATGAGTCTACTCCTTTGGCTGTGAGTATAGTTCCCGATACTTTGGCTATACTGACGTTTGCCATATCTATCTCAATTTTCTGTTCTTTATCAGGATCTACATTGGCCAGGGTGATGTGAATGGCACCGTTGGCATCTTTTGATGCCGATGCACTTACAGCCGGGAACTTCTTATCTTTCGATGTGAGTTCTTCGCATTCAATATCGAGTGGGAGGTAAGTAGCTCCCATATGAACTTTGTACATATCAAATACATAGTAGGAGGGAGTCAGTACCATTTTCGGGCCATCGGTCAGAATCATTGCCTGAAGCACGTTCACTACCTGAGCAATATTCGCCATTTTTACACGTTCGCTGTATTTGTTGAAAATATTCAGGGTCAAAGCCGCTACGAAAGCATCGCGCATGGTGTTTTGCTGATATAAAACTGTGGTGTTTTTTCCAGGTTCCTGATCCCACCAGGTTCCCCATTCATCGACCATTAAACCTACATTGTTTTTGGGATCATATTTATCCATAATAGCAATGTGCTTTTTCATCACATTCTCTATATCGAGACATTTGGCCATGGTCCAAAAATAATCTTCTTTATCGAATTTTGTTGCAGAACCTTTACTTCCGTTCCAACCCTTTACGGTGTAGTAGTGAAGCGAAAGACCATTCATACGGTCACCCACATTTTTCATCAATACTTCCGTCCAGTTGTAATCGAAGTCGCTTGCGCCACTGGCAATTTTAAATAACTTGTTGCCATCGAATTCGCGGCAATATGTAGAATAACGACGATAAAGATCTGAATAATAATCGGGAGTCATGTTACCACCACAACCCCAGCTTTCGTTTCCAACTCCCAGGTATTTTACTTTCCAGGGCTCCTGACGGCCATTCTGACGACGCAGCCTGGCCATCGGGCTGTCGCCTTTGGAAGTAATGTATTCAACCCATTTGGCCATTTCTTCCACGGTTCCGCTACCTACGTTTCCGCTCAGGTAAGGTTCTGTTCCAAGTAATTCACACAGATTCAGGAATTCGTGCGTACCAAAGCTGTTGTCTTCGATAATACCACCCCAATTGTTGTTTACAATTTTGGGACGTTTATCTTTCGGACCCACTCCGTCCATCCAGTGATATTCATCGGCAAAGCAACCGCCGGGCCAGCGTAATACAGGTATCTGAAGTTCTTTCAATGCCTTGAGTACATCGTTGCGGTAGCCTTTGGTGTTCGGAATAGCTGAGTTTTCGCCCACCCATATACCTCCGTAAATACAGGAACCCAGGTGCTCGGCAAACTGACCATAAATTTCTTTATTAATTTGCGTTTTACCCTGATCGGCATGAATGGTGATCTTCGTGGGCGTGTTTTGTGCCATTAAGGTTAACGAGCCCATAAACAGAAGTGAAAAAAACATTTTCTTCATCGAGTTTCCTTTTTGATTGTTAGATAGTTGTAATATTATATTTTTTTAATTATGCTAATAATTAGTTGCTGATATTCTAAAATTTCAGTACAAACCCTCCGTGAGCTTTTACGGTTAAAGTAATGGTTTTAGAAGTCGTAAGCTGCACTTCCTTTTGAATAAAAGAACGGTTCGTATCTCCATCTGTCACTAAGTTTCCCGTCGATGCTTTGACAAAAGGGAGTTTAAGTGTTATCGTTTTTTCTTTGTCTGTTCCATTAATTCCTGAAATATACCAGCTGCCTTTTTTCAGGCCGGCCATAACCACATATTCGCCGGGGAAACCATCAACCAGTTGCGATTTTTCCCACGAAACCGGTACATCTGCCAGCAGGCTGCGTACATATTCGGGTGCTGCTGCCATTCCTTCAGGGATTTCAGCCATATGGGTGATACCCGAATGAAAAATAAAAGGAAGTGCCAGTTCAAAGGCATTACTGGTTCGGCGTATTATGTTTGGAACTTCAGAAAAACACATGGGTGTATAATCCATGGGATCAAATACGTTGCGGGTAAAGGGAAACATGCAACATTGGGTAGGTTGCAAATCGGCATCAGATTGCTGGAAAGTAACATTCTCGAAACCCCGAACGGACTCCATCGATACCAGGTTTGGATAGGTGCGTTGCCATCCGCGGGGTAGAGTACAACCATGAAAATTTACCATGATTTTATATTTAGCAGCATCTTCGAGTATGTCCAGGTAATAGGCCATCATCGATTGCCCGTCACCACCAAAGAAATCGACTTTGATACCTTTTATTCCTGCTTTTTGAAGCCATTCAAATTCTTTTCGCCGGCTCTCAGCCGTAATCAGCCGGTTTTTAGGACCCTGATAAGTTGTGTTCCAGTCACCTGCCGAATTGTACCAGACCAAAATGCCCACATTTTTTGTACTGGCATAAGCGGCAAGTTCTTCCATTTTCTCATTGCCTATCTGTTTATCCCAAAGGGCATCCACCAGGCAATATTCCCAACCCATTTGGGCTGCATAATCAACGAAACGCTTTTGTACGTTGAAAACGGTTGAATCATCTTTCAGTATCACCCAACTCCAGGACGAACGACCCGGTTTGACAAACGAAAAATCGCCTTTTACTGTCGGTTTGGCCAGATCGGTTCCCAATGTGGATCCAACTACACCTGCCAGTGAATTACTGATGGCCATCATGCGCCAGGGTGTGTACCAGGGTAAGCTTGATTCAGGATTTGCTCCACCACCGGGAAAAATTTCCCGGGCATCGGCGAAGCCAATGGTGAAACCGTTCGTTCCGGGTTCATGTAATAAACGCGTTCCGCAATAATCGCGGTAAGGTGCTGTTTCACTGATTAAAATCCAGTTTTTTCCGCTGTTGAACAGAGCAGGATAAATCCATCCCGGTTTGTTGTCGGCAAGCTTGTCCACCAACATATTTTGTACATAATTTTCTTCGTAGGAAGGTTGAGTTGATGACCAGCCCGACTTAGCCACTGTCATGGGTTGTATCCAAGCCTTGGTTCCTGAGCCGAAGTTAAAGGCGCTTTGTTCAGACAGTATTTTCCGTTTTCCGGATGTATCGGGGAAATAGTAACGGAAAGCTACACCATCATTAGAGACCTGGAAAATAATATCCATTATTTTACCCGATTTGTTTTTAAGCCGGTAAACCTGCTTGTTTGCCGCATATTTATACTGTTGCTGTTTACCATAAAGCATAGTGTAATTATCTTTTACTACTTCTGTCGGCTTACTTGAAATTAGAACCAGATTTTGAGAAAAGTCCTCATCTTCGCACACTAAACCCAGGGGAGAATTGAGTATAATCACCGCATTTGATCGGCTGACGCTGTACATGGCCTGACCGTTTTCGACCGAGAATTGTACCGAAAGCATTTTGTCCGGACTCGTTACTGCATCCGATTTTTTCTGTTGCGCTACTACTGGCAGAGCCATTAAAAGAGTAAAAGACAGAATCGTAATTAGTTGAATATTTTTCATTTTTATTAAACTCTTGATAGTGTTTTTGTTGGAAATAATATTTTACTTCGTTTTAATCCGAATAACCGTGAACGAATAGGCCGGTAATTCGCATGTAAACTCTTTACCCACCTTGATCTCACTTTGCTGTGGAGTTGGTGTTAATTCATTGGGCATTCCGGTTAATACAGTTTGTGTGGCAACCGGTTTCAACAACCCGACTCCCTTCAGTTTTAATTGTGCATTCACGGTAGTTGGACGATAATTGACCATCTTAATTATCAAATCACCGCTTTTACTTTCCCTTACCACAGAAACAGGAGTGAATTTGGCTTCTGCCTTCGAAATCCCGGCAAGTTTTACCTGCGTTGTGAGATATTCGTCACCTGCATTTTGTCCATAGAGCTGTTGCACATAATAATTTACTGATGGTTTCACTTCTGTATTGTTGAAATAAATAAGGTCCGGACTCCATTGTGTATTCCCTTCTTTTGCCAGTAAAGGTGCATAAGAAGCCATATTCACTACATCTCCGTTCCGTTCCAGCGAAGTCATATAGGCGGCTTCAGCTAATGCCGAACGTAGCGTATTTCTCCGATTTACATCATGGGCTGCATATTCTCCTAAGTATATTCCAGATGCTTTCCGATTGTAAGTATCATAGCGGTTGAGATGATCCAGAAACCAGTTTGGTTCTTTATAATAATGTTCATCCACCATTTCTACTTTATTTTCAGTGGCAAATTTCCAGCCTTGCTCAAAATCTTCTCCATCAGGAGATGGACCTACTGTCCCTATGATGGTGATTTTCGGATATTTCGCTTTTACAGCATCATAGATTATTTTAAAACGTTCCCTGAATTCAGGAGTTTGCTTGTCTTCGTTTCCTATCCCGATATACTCCAGATTAAATGGTTTGGGATGTCCCGCTTCTGCCCTTTTAGCACCCCATATGGAGGTGGCCGGTCCGTTGGCATATTCTATCAGATCCAATATTTCCTGAATATAATCCTGCATATCAGCCATAGCTAATCCTCTTTGGCCGGTTCCGCCAATGCGCCAGGTTCCTCCGGAATTTTGACAACTCACCGCCGCAGGTACTACGGGCAGGGGCAAAGCACCAATATCTTCGCAAAACTGGAAGTATTCGAAATAACCCAGACCCATGGACTGGTGATAATCCCAAATATTCCGTTGCTCCAGGCGTTGTTCAACAGGGCCGATGGTGTTTTTCCAACGGTACATATTCCCGAGTCCATCACCGTGTACCAGGCATCCCCCGGGGAAACGCATAAACTTAGGCTTCATGTCTGCAATGGTTTGGGCCAAATCAGCCCTTAGCCCATTCTTCCTGTTCCTGAAAGTGTTTTCAGGGAATAACGATACAACATCCAAAGCGAATTTGCCTTTGCTTTTAGCCAGAATGACCAATTTACAGCTGTCGCTACTACCGGTTGCTGTTATTGTGGCTGTCTTTTTCTTCCAATCCTTTGAATCAGAAGTGAATTTTGCCTCTCCGTAAACCAGGCCTTTTTTGTCGAGTAATTTTACTTCAAAGGGAATAGATAGTTCCGAAATTTGGCGGATAAAGGTAGAAAAGTTATATTTTTCACCTTTTCTGATCACTATACCGTCAAAACCCGAATTCGTTAATCCGATTCCTTCCTGACCGACTTCCTCCACATTCAGGACTACATAATGTGGATTGTTTTCGTGTACAGGCAATTTCGTTTCTACCGAAAGAGTTCCATAACCATATCCCTGAGTAGTGTATTCCCAGGCAGTAAGCGGATTCCAACTTTTCCTGTCGTTCGGATTGTACTCGAATGAGCGGTTTTGTATCAGTTCGGCATAAAGTCCGCCATCGGCAGCATAATTCAGGTCTTCGAAAAAGATACCAAAAAGATGATTACTTATTTTTTTTGTCTTCCCGGCATCGACAGTAATCGTTGCAACTTGTCCGTTATTTGTTGTTGTGACTTTATCATCCGCACCTGAGCGATTCTTTGTATTTCCCGTTGCAAGCACTATTCCAGGCAAGAATATGAGCGTGAAGATAGCTTTTGAAAATTGAGTTCTATTCATCCTTAATTAGTTGAGTTCTATTCGTTCTTTTTACTTCAATTGGTTTGTAATTGGAAATAATGAATGCCTTATTTGGAAAATAGAATTATATGATACTATCGTCTCTAAAAAATATAAATAGGACATTTTATTTGATCACTTACTTACAGCTTAATCGTAAACAAATTAAAAGATTTTGGAGCCAATTCTACTTCTAAGGTATTTCCTGACACCTTGATATCTTTGGTTGTTGGTACCACTGCATTTGGGTTATCCAATGTATTTTCCAGATCCGGATTATCCGAATGCAGGACTGTCTGTGTACCATTGCGTTCTGCTTTTTTCAGCCCATCAAATGTATAGGTGATTTTCTGAGTAACCTCACCCGTATTCGCAATTTTCAGGATTATTTCCTTTTTGGTTTTATCCAGAGCCGATGAAGCATAGATTCCATCTTGTCCGGCCAGAGGCAATTTGTTTTCAACGGTTGTCAGCACGTTTGTTCCTACATTGTGCCCGTAAAGTTGCTGTACATAATAATTGACTGATTTTACACTACGCAGGTTATCAAACCAAATCATGTCCGGACGCCATTGCCATCCATCTACATGAGCAAAAAGTGGTGCGTACGTACACATCTGAACCAGGTCGGCATTCCGTTCAAAGCCGGTCATAAAGGCCGCTTCGCTCAGTGCCGATTCGAAATTGTTTTTACGGTTTTTGGGGTGACAGGCATATTCGCCGGCAAATACTTTTGGACCTTTGCGGTCGTAGTTGTCATAGCGATTTGCATTTGCCAAAAACCATTGTGGATCTTTGTAATAATGCTCGTCAACCAGGTCAACTTTCAGTCGTTTCATTTCGCTCCAGCCAAAATCAAAATCTTTTCCATCGGGGCTAGGACCGGATGAACCTATTACTTTAATATTCGGATATTTGGCTCGTATGGCTTTCAGAAAAGGCACTAAACGTTCAGGATACAGACTTCCCCATTGTTCGTTTCCTACCGCTATCAACTTTAAATTGAAAGACGCGGGGTGTCCCATGTCTGCCCGTAATTTACCCCATTGGGTAGTTGTTTCCCCATTGGCAAATTCTATTAAATCGAGTGCATCCTGAATATAGCAATCTAAATCTTTGACTGCCACGTGGGCATTGATGTCTTTATTTTGAAACTGACAGGATAGACCACAGCTGACCACGGGAAGCGGTTCGGCACCAATTTCTTCGGACAGCAGGAAGAGTTCGTAAAAGCCCATGCCGTATGATTGAAAATAATCGGGGAAGAACCGGTTAGGGAAAGTGTATTCCCACCGGTTTTCGTTTAGTTTACGGTTTTCAACAGGTCCCACCGAGTTTTTCCATTGATAGCGGGTCTCCAGATCGGTACCTTCCACTATGCAACCACCGGGGAAACGGAAAACCCCCGGTTTTAAATCGTATAAAGCTTGTGCTAAATCTTTTCGTAAACCATTTTCATGATTTTTCCAGGTCTCCACAGGGAACAACGAAACATGTTCCAAATCAAGGCTCCCTTTCGAAGTTAAGAAAATACGTAGCTTCGCTTTCAGTTCTTGTTTATTCGATTTTATGTTTACCTGGTATTTTTTCCATTCTTTTGAATCGACTGTCAGGTTTTGAGAAGAAAGAACGTTGCTTGACGGATCAATGAATTCCACCCGAATACTTTCAGATGTGCTGCCTTCGGGGATACGGGCCCAAACAGAAAAACGATAGTCTGCATCTTTTTTTACTCCCAAACCAAAGAAACCTTCGTTATCCATGCCTGTCCATTTTTCCGCATGACCGGGGTTTGACAGACGAACATAATGGGGATTGTTGGCGAAAGGACCATCCTCTTTTACTTCTACATTCCCGAAAGTTGTCCAACCTAACAGGTTCTGAGGGAATTCAAACGAACGGTTTTTTACCATTTCGGCATATAATCCTCCATCCGCTCCATAGTTAATGTCTTCGAAGAAAATACCGTACATGGTCTTTTGAATCTCCGAACCCGGCTTTTTTACATTCACCTGTATGTTGTGAGTTTGTGCAATACAAAATTGCGTCCCTAATGCTATTGAGAGAGTCAATAAAACTAACGATTTTGATTTTTTCATATGGAAAAATAAATTGATTTAATATAGAATAAAATATGCATTTATAGTTCTAAGTGCCTATGCCATTAAAGTGAATATTTAATTGTACATTTAGTCCGGGACTAGAATGAATATAGTTCGATGAAATTTTAGTATAGTCACATTGACTGATAATTAGACCTGAATTACTCTTCTGGTTTATTCAGTGTAAAGAAAACACTTATTTCTTTATTTTACACATAAAAAAATATGTTTTGCAACATGAATAAATATGAAAATGGAATCCGAAAGAAGAATTAAACACTTGAAGTCCTTTTTGCTTTTTCCTGGCCTTTCTGTGAGACTGACTGGTAAAAGCCTCCATTCCAGATTTGGATATAGCCGGATCATAATAAGTCCAGCTATTCCTACCCTTTGGGGGACTGGATAGTCAGGTATAAAAGTACTTTTTGCTTTAGGAATTGGTTATTGGAAATCAATGGATGCAACTGAAAATAACAGAAAGATTAACTTTGGAATTTGTTGTTTTAAAATGTAGATATTTAAATGATAGCAGAATACTTTTAAATCAAAAAACAGACAAAACCTTCTGTTTAAAAAAAAACGGGAAGAAAGTTAACCAATAACTTCCTTCCCGAATACTATCTTTTGATAAAATGACTACAGTTTAACAACCAATTTTTTCCCGTTGTATTTAATGATTTTATTAAATTTTGAAGCCGCTGCATTTCCAGTTCCGTTTGCTTTATCAACGATAACTATCTTGAATTTACGGTTTTTCATCATCCCCGGGAATTCACCCTTGCGATTACTAATAGTTAGTTTTTTTGATGCATCATTCCAGTGGAATTCAATAAGGGAATAGATGCCTTTTTCGTAATTGTAATTATCTTTTTCGTCTTCATAGAGTTTAAATTCGCCATCGGCTCCGGGGTAAATGCGGATTTCCAGATTATCCCATTTCTTTTCTGCAGCATATTGAACTTTTTGTGCCCAGGGTAAAATTGAACCGGCTTTTATGTAAAGCGGAATAATATCAATCGGAGCAGCTTTGTCAACTTCCTGTCCGCCAGGCAACTTTTCGCCGGTCCAGAAATCGAACCATTCAGTTCCTTTTGGTAAATAAACTTTTCTGGATTTTACCTGACTGAAGTCCTCAACCGTTTTGTCTTTTGTTTTGGTCACATACATGGAGTTGAGCACGGGCGCAACCAATATCGACTGTCCAAACATATATTCATCGGTCATATCCAGTACTTTCTCGTCGGCTGCAAAATCGGCAACCAGCGCGCGCATAAAGCTTTCGGAGCGGTTAGTAACGCCCCAGGCGGTGGAATAGACATAGGGTAACAATTGATAACGCAGGTTGATGTACTTTTCGATGGCGTCGTAAGTCCAGTCACCGCTTTTCCCAAACTGATATATTTCGCGCGGAGCATCGGTACCGTGTGAGCGCATCATGGGGGTAAAAGTCCCAAACTGTACCCAGCGGGCATACAGTTCATGATAGGTCTTTAATTTCAATGCATTTCCCCCGTTAAATTCCCAAAGGAAGAATCCGCCTATGTCTGCATTCCAATAAGGAATTCCGCTGAGCGAAAAATTCAATGCGGCAGGAACCTGTTTCTGCAAAGTGCTCCAGCTCGAAACTATGTCGCCCGACCATGAATTGGCTCCATAACGTTGCTGACCCGCAAAGGCCGAACGGGTAAGAATAAATACGCGTTTATCGGAAGTCGTTTTGCGTTGATTTTCGTAAATACCCTTGATATGTTCCAGCGGAAAAGCGTTGATCACCGAGCGATAGGAACCCAGGAAAGTTGGTTGATCGAAATCGGCATCTTTTACATTAATATGATCGGGTTCAGTGGAATCCAACCACCAGGCATCGGTGTTGAGCGAGAAAACGCCTTTGTTCAAATAGTCCCAATACAGGTCACGGGCAGCCGGATTGTAGGGGTCGTAAGGTTTTGTACCCGACTTTGGAGGCCAGGTATCGAAGTCTATCATCATCTTCTTTGATGTGAAGTCTTTGTATTGTTTGGTCAGCGGTCCAAAACCCGGCCAGGCAACGATCATCAAATGCGCGTTCAGCTTATGAATTTTATTTACCATGGTTTTTGGGTCGGAAAAGGTTGCTTTGTCGAAGCTCATGGCATTCCACATGCTGTCTTTTCCCCAATATTGCCAATCCTGAACAATACCATCCAGCGGAACATTTAAAGATCGGTATTTCTCGACTACGCTTACAATTTCATCCTGATTTTTATACCGTTCTTTCGATTGTATATATCCAAAGCCCCACAATGGAATCATGGGAGCCTGACCGGTCAAATCACGCATTTCGGCTACCACGCCATCTGCATTTTTACCATACATAAAATAATAATCGGCATGCTCACCCAACGATTCGAGAGACATTTCCTGCGGATTATCAGTGAACGTAGTAGGGGAGTAGTTATCCCAAAACAGACCGTACCCTTTGATGGATTGAATAAATGGAATGCAGATTCTTGCATTTTCATTCTTTAAAATAATCTTCTGACCGCGTTGATTGAGCTTTCCGTTTTGTTGTTCACCAAGTCCGTATATGGCTTCATCTTTTTCGAGCATAAAAGCCTGACGAACAGTAAATGATTCCTTTTTTACATCCATTGTGGGTGTAAACTGGGTGCCGTAATCTTTTTCGGTAAATAGTTGATTGCCTTTTAAATCGGAAAATGTAACTCTCCCTGTGCTAAGATTATATAACACCTTTAATGAATTGCTGCTGATGGTGATTCCTTTTCCCTCTTCGGCGACTGTCAAATCTGTCTTTTCGGGTGCCTTAATAACGGAAAGACTTGACTTGACGGCCGAAATTCCTACCGGTGTTTTAAGGATTCGAACTATGGTAGGACTGAAAAACTGAATTTCAACATCCATCGCGTTGATGGTTGATTTTATTCCAAGAGCCGTTTTCGAATATGGCTGTGACCATGCACTGGTGGAAAACAGGAATAAGAGAAGGAAAAGTGAACTGAAATAATTTATTTCTTTTGTGATTTTCATACTGTATTTTGTTGATTTAGAGTTTAATATTTCAATATTAAACTACACAGTTATCGTTTGTTAGGTGTTGATGATTTTGTACCTTTTGAAAAAAGAAAAAACATTGTCACAAATATAGTCACAATATTTTTTTAATCTGGCATCTTGAGATTCGTCCAGAAAGCTGATTTAACAAGAGTCTACTTTTTGTTACTCATAAACCGGAGCCAGCAGAAAAGCCTGTTTATCATAAAACGGATCATATTTTTCCTGATATAAAGTTGTAACCAGTAACTTATCCGATTTGTTTTGTGAACGGTCGATAGAAAGTGCTTTGCCGGTGGCTTTGTTTATCAGTTTGCACCAACCGTCTTCTTGGTAACTGATTTTCCATTGTTGCGTATCCGAATCATTCTGCGCAATAAGTCTGGTTTCATCTTTTCCGGTGCTTTCTATGTATTTTCCGCTAGTCACATGCAGCAATCTGACGTAATCGTCAGCGATAGGTTCTATCTGCCAGCGTAAATCCGTTTGGGTATAGCTCAGGCGGTAATCGCTGATATTATTGACTGCGGCATTTTTATTCCGTTGCAAAACCAGGTATTTGCCGGTCCATTTACTCTTGATGCGGTATTGGGTTGGCTTTTCATTCAGTGTGACGATATCTCCGGTTTTTGTATCGGGAGTCAGTTCGCTGGCCCATTGCATTTCCATGGTTGTATCGTTTACGAAAGTCAACGGAAGGAAAATAGGTTTTGAATTGAAGTATTCGGATGGATCCCAGCGGTCGCCGAGGTATAAATAGCTCGTTTCTTTTTCTCCTTCTACGGGCAGGATAAAGGTGGGCTGCGTATCGTACGACATAGGCGAACCAATGTTCTTCAGTTCAGACCAGGGTCCGCGCATGTTTTTGGCAAAAGCATATTTGGCTTGGTTTGGATCCCAACCGGTGCAGAACGAGGTAAGCATAAAATAATATTCACCACGTTTTACCACCGTTGGAGCTTCGCGTTGTGCATCAGGCCACAGCGTAGCCACTTTCGATTTCGCGGTGAGATAGTCTTTCGTTAATTCATAAACGTTCATATCCCTGTTCTCGCGGGTAGAAGAAATAAAGTACGCAGTTCCGTCCTGGTCTTTGTACAGATTGCAGTCGCGCGACATGTTTTCGAAGGGTCGGAAGCTATTTATATACGTAAATGGTTTTTCTATATCCGGGGAAGTAGCCACCGCTGCACGGGCGTAGCTGTAATCGCTGCTGATTTCGTAGTGCATCCACATCACGAACTGCCCGGTGGCATCGTTATAGATTACTTTTGGACGTTCTATGTTGGCATTGGCAAGTTCGGGATTAGACTTTCGGGTAAGCAAATCGCCCCGGAATTCCCAGTTGATAAGGTCCGTTGAACGATAGCAGGAAACCAGTACATCGTTGTGTCGGTTTTCGCCTATCCAGTAATAGTATTTTCCCACTTTCAAAAAACCACCGCCGTGTGCATTGATTACATTACCCTGCGTGTCGGTGATATTACCACCGTTGGTGATGCTTGTTTTATTCGACGGAATTTGGGCCTGCACTTTTATTCCGGACAGGAATATGCAAGCTGCTATAATCACAAAGAGTTGCAGAAATGATAGTTTTTTTTGCAGCATTTTCATCTTCTTTTTGTTTTAATGATTCTGTGTTTTAATAATAAAAACAGTCAGTAATTACCCGGATTTTATGATCAGAAACGGGAATGTATATTTTATATACCGATTAGGTTGTAAAATTAGGGTTTACATATCAGGCGGAGGTATATAATACGTTCAATAAGGTAGGAAAAAACTCCAAATTGAATATTGGTTTGAATAAAAATAGCTTTTTGTGAATAATACAATAAGATCATAGTACATGAATCCAAGAATAAGGGGGTGGCATTTTATATTCTTGTGCAGCTACTAAGGGGCTGCAAAATAAAAACTTGTATGGTCTTATCAAAATGGTTTTAATCTTGTTTTTTTGTATGGATAGTATTTATTGCACCCCCTTAGTAGCTAAAGAAAGTATTCATTTCACCCCCTTATTTTACAGATCAATGCTTGCCGATGTATCTCAAAGGTTACTTTTTCATAAATTTTTAAATAAGGGGGTGGCATTTTATATTCTTGTGCAGCTACTAAGGGGCTGCAAAATAAAAACTTGTATGGTCTTATCAAAATGGTTTTAATCTTGTTTTTTTGTATGGATAGTATTTGTTTCACCCCCTTAGTAGCTAAAGAAAGTATTGATTTTCACCCCCTTATTTTAAAGATCAATGCTTGCCGATGTTTTTCAAAGGTTTCTTTTTCATACATTTTAAAATAAGGGGGTGGCATTTTATATTCTTGTGCAGCTACTAAGGGGCTGCAAAATAAAAACTTGTATGGTCTTATCAAAATGGTTTTGATCTTGTTTTTTTTGCACGGATAGTATTTATTTCACCCCCTTAGTAGCTAAAGAAAGTATTCATTTCACCCCCTTATTTTACAGATCAATGCTTGCCGATGTTTTTCAAAGGTTTCTTTTTCATACATTTTAAAATAAGGGGGTGGCATTTTATATTCTTGTGCAGCTACTAAGGGGCTGCAAAATAAAAATTTGTATGGTCTTATCAAAATGGTTTTGATCTTGTTTTTTTTATACGATTATTTTCTTTTCACCTCCATATTTTTAGGATAAATGCTTGGCTATGTTTTATTCAAAGGTTTCTTTTTCATACATTTTTAAATAAGGGGGTGGCATTTTATATTTTTGTGCTACTAAGGGGCTGCAAAATAGAAACTTGTATGGTCTTATCAAAATGGTTTTGATTTTGTTTTTTTTGCACGGATAGTATTCATTTCACCCCCTTAGTAGCTAAAGAAAGTATGATTTTCACCCCCTTATTTTACAGATCAATGCTTGCCGATGTTTCTCAAAGGTTTCTTTTTCATAAATTTTTAAATAGGGGGGTTGCATTTTATATTCTTGTGTAGCTACTAAGGGGCTGCAAAATAAAAACTGGTATGGTCCTATTAAAATGTTTTTGATCTTTTTTTTTGTATCCTTTTTTTTTGTGTCCTATTGTGCCTATGTGGTTAAAAAAAATTACTAAACAGAAGCAAAGTCTATTTCGCCATAAAAAAAAACAAACCACAGGAGGCACAATAGTTCACAATAGAAAAAAGATCTTTTCTTGATAAGTTTTAATGCATAAAATACAATCAAATATTTTGTATCCTTTTTTATATAATTTTTTGTGTCCTATTGTGCTCCCGATAGCTATCGGGATGGTTAAAAAATAGCCGAAAACTAATCTTAAGGTTCAAACACAAGTCAGTTTGTCGCAGAACCTTTCGAGGCGAATGATAAATTTTTAAGAATAGGTATAAAGACTTAATAATTGCAATATGGACTGAATATTCTCACTTATTTTTCCCAATGGGAATGCTTTGAACTAAAAAATCAGTAATTTTGAGGTTGGATAATAAATGTTGAAAATAGAAATATAAAAGAGAGAAATGGAAGATTCAAATCGCATGGGTTTTGATAACGAAAAATACCTTCAGGAGCAAACAACAGCTATTCTTAAAAGAGTGAGCAGGTTTAACGATAAACTGTACCTGGAACTTGGGGGAAAGATTTTGTACGATTATCATGCGGCAAGAGTATTACCGGGATTTGATCCGAACGTGAAGATGAGGCTTTTGCAGTTGCTGAAGGATAAGATTGACGTTATCATGTGCATTTATGCGGGTGATATCGAACGAAATAAAATCAGGGCCGATTTCGGAATTACTTATGATGTGGATGCATTAAAAAGCATAGATGATTTAAAGTGGTTTGGGATTAATGTGGCCGGCGTGGTAATTACCCGTTATCAGAACGAACCGGGAGCCACCGCTTTTAAAAACAAACTGGAATCGAAGGGAATCAAGGTGTATTTGCATTATCCCACCAAAGGATATCCTACCGATGTCGACCAGATTGTAAGCGACGAAGGTTACGGGGCGAACGAATATATCAAGACTACAAGACCGATTGTAGTGGTTACCGGACCCGGACCGGGAAGTGGTAAGCTGGGTACATGCTTGTGTAACCTGTACCACGAGTATAAAAAAGGAATTAAGGCCGGCTATGCCAAGTTCGAAACTTTTCCTATCTGGGATCTTCCTCTCAATCATATGGTTAATATTGCCTACGAAGCTGCCACGGCCGACCTGAGGGATGAGAATCTTATTGATACCCATCACTTGGAAGCTTATGGCGTAGAGGTAGTCAATTATAACCGGGATATAGAAGCGTTCAATTTGCTAAAACGCATTCTCGAAAAAATTACCGGTGGCGAGTCCATGTATCAGTCTCCTACGGATATGGGAGTTAACCGGGCAAGTGCCGGTATTGTGGATGACAAGATCGTTTCGGAAGCTGCCTATCAGGAAATTATCCGAAGGTATTTCAAGAGTGCTGCGGAATATGCTATGGGACTTACTGACAGGGGCACGCTTGACCGCTCTGTTGAAATTATGAATAAAGTAGGGGCAAAAGCAGAAGACCGGAAGGTGGTATTGCCTGCCCGACAAGCCGCTAAAGATGCAGAACAATGCGGAAGAGGTTATGGGGGAATCTTTTGCGGATTGGCTATTGAACTGCGCGACGGGAAGATTATTACCGGTAAAAACTCTCAGCTACTGCATGCATCCTCCAGTATGATTTTGAATGCCACCAAATACCTGGCCGGATTCCCCGACAGCATGACCCTTTTACCCAAAAGCATCATTGATTCGGTTACCCATTTGAAAAAAGATATATTGAATGGCAAAAAAGTTAGCCTGGACGTGGAAGAAACCCTGATTGCTTTGGCCATTAGCGCCATATCTAATCCCGCTGCGAAAATGGCGTTGGAGAAACTCACCGAATTGCATGGTTGTGAAGTACATTCTACGCATATCCCTACGCCCGGAGATGAAGCCGGATTCCGAAAATTAAAAGTTAACCTTACTTGCGATCCCGAATTCTCGAGTAAGCGGCTTTTTATCAGCGAATAAGTAAAAGAAGATAAGGTTTTAATTTTTCTAAGTCATTTCATGTATAGTTCTACTTTACCAAAATAAAAAACGAACCACGAGAGACACAATAGTTATTGATATCATGTTGCAAGTATTAAAAGACCTAAGATATATTAATATTGTGTCCATTTTTATTTTGTTTTTGTGTCCTCTTGTGCCTCTTGTGGTTAGATTTATTTTTTGTGTTTAATTTTAGGAAAGTAGAAATAGTTAAACCAATCAAATTTCATTCAGCTCATATTCGGTTGATTTGTGTAGAAAATATTGAAATAAATCCATTATTGAACCAGTAATTGTTTTATTCAATCTATCTTTGTAACCGATTTAAATCAATGAACAAACGATTCAAACATACCATCCAATCCCTTTTCACACTGCTTTTACTGGCGGTGTTTGTGGGTTCAATGCTCATTAAGCCTGTGCACGTTTTGCTGGCTCATCATGACTCGACGGAAGGAGTTTGCGAAAATCAACACGAAATTGCTTTTACCACAGACCATTATAAAGACTGCCCGATTTGTGATTTTGAATTTTGTACATTTATACCGGTAAAATCAATTCGCCTTCCGCAAATAACGGCGATCGTTCGAAATGAGCAAACACAATCTACTGTTGCTTGTCTTGCCGGTATTTCTACCCATCTTTTCCAATTAAGGGCACCTCCTGCACGTTAAAACTCTCACCTACTTTTTTTTAATAAACCAGACCAGGCAATTGATTGTCCGGTAATTCTTTTGTGCCCTGTGGTACAATCTATTTATTGTATCCGACTTTATCGTGACTGTTCAGGTTGCGGTTAATGATCAGCTATACAATAATATCTAATCTCAACATAAAATCAACATGAAAAAAATATATATCATTCTATTTGTCGTATTGGCAAGTATAAACCTGTGGGCCGATAATGCCGGCAGTCCTCACAGCTCCCTTCAGGGCCGGATTACTAACACCAAAGGCGAAGCCATGGCAGGTGTAGGCATTTATTTTACCGAAATAAAAACGGGAGCAGTGACTGATGTGGATGGAAATTATACCCTGGACAAGCTCCCGAAACGGACTTTGCTCGTTCAGATTACTGCCCTGGGATATAAACTGATAGCCGAAAATATCGATTTGAAAGTCACCAACAAAAAAGACTTTGTAATGACCGAATCGGTAGTAGAAATAAATGAAGTGGTGGTAACGGGACAATCGGGGGCAACGCAAACCATTAAAATGCCAACTCCCGTGAGCATAATTACCCAAAAGGAGTTACAACAGCAATCGTCCACCAACCTGATAGATGCTATTAGTTCGCAACCCGGTATTTCCCAGATTACTACCGGAAGCGGCATTTCAAAACCCGTTATTCGCGGATTGGGATATAACCGCGTGGTGGTTGTAAACGATGGAGTCCGTCAGGAAGGTCAGCAATGGGGCGATGAACATGGCATAGAAATAGACGAGAATGAGGTTAGCCGGGTGGAGATATTGAAAGGACCGGCCAGCCTGATGTACGGTTCGGATGCCCTGGCAGGTGTTATCAATTTCTTTTCGGCTCCGGTTCTTTCACAAGGAAGAATGCAGCTCAATGCCTTGGCAAATTATCAGACCAACAACGGCTTAATGGCTTACTCCCTCAATTTTGCCGGACATAAAAAAGCCTTTGTGTGGGACGTTCGTTACAGCAACAAGCAGGCTCATGCTTACAGCAACCAGGCGGATGGCTACGTGTACAACTCGGGGTTTTCCGAGAATGCAGTTTCGGGCTTGTTTGGCATAAGTAGCTGGTGGGGGTATTCGCACCTTACGTTAAGCACTTTTCAGCTTACGCCGGGCATAGTGGAAGGTGACCGCGACAGTGCCACCGGACAATTTATCAAAGCGGTGGTTTTGGCAGATGGAACTGTGGGAGAAGCCCCGGCCACTCACGCCGATTTTATATCGTATAAACAGCAAATACCTTATCAACAGGTTAAACATTACAAAGCCGTTTGGAACAACAACCTGATGCTGGGCGAAGGAAGCCTGAAAGCTACCGTTGGCTATCAGCAAAACCGCCGTCAGGAGTTTGCCGATGCGCTGACTCCCAATAATTACGGGTTGTATTTCCAGCTTCATTCCGTAAATTACGACCTGCATTATCTGCTGCCCGAAAAAAACGGATTTGAACTCTCCTTTGGCACCAATGGAATGTATCAGAACTCCTTGAATAAGGGGATTGAGTTCCTGGTTCCCGAATATCAGCTTTTTGATGCCGGCTTCTTTGCCATTGCCAAAAAAGGATGGGGAAAATTGAATGTAAGTGGCGGGTTGCGTTACGATAAACGGTTTGAAACGGCCGATGCTCTTTTTCTGAATGCATCCGGCGAGAAAACTACCGCTGCAGACGCCGCTTCCACTCAACGCTTCGCCGGGTTTTCCACTAATTTCGGCGGTATTAGCGGAAGTGTGGGGGCATCGTACCAACTATCCGAAAACTGGAATACCAAGCTGAATCTTTCCCGTGGATTTCGCGCCCCAAACATCAGTGAGTTAAGTTCCAATGGTGTGCACGAAGGAACTATCCGTTACGAGCTGGGTGACCCGAATCTGAAAGCCGAAAGCAGCCTGCAAGTGGATTACGAACTGGGGTATAACACCGAACATGTGAGCACTAAAATCAATCTATTTGCCAATCGTATCAGCAATTATATTTTCTCCCGCAAACTGAGCTCTATACAGGGCGGTGATTCTATCGCCGATCAGGTTCCTGTCTATCAGTTTGGTTCGGGCAATGCACAGCTTGTTGGGGGAGAACTTTATATCGATATACATCCCCATCCCTTCGATTGGTTGCATTTCGAAAATAGTTTTTCGTTTGTAAGCGCCCAACTTCAACATCAACCCGACTCAACGAAGTATTTACCGGCCACTCCCCCCGCCAAATGGAAATCAAACATCCGGGCAGACATAGCTAAGGCCGGGCGGAATATAAGAAACGGCTTTGTATCGGTAGGCGTGGAGCATTATTTCGGGCAGGATAAGATCTATTCCGCATTCAACACCGAAACCACGACTCCCGCCTACACGCTGCTCCATGCAAGTATAGGTGGCGATATAGTTTGGAAAAAGAAGACCGTTTGCTCGCTTTACCTGAGCGGAACAAATTTGACCGACGCGGTTTACCAAAGTCATTTGAGTCGGTTGAAATACGCTGCCCTCAACAACAGCAGCGGAAAAGCAGGCGTTTTTAATATGGGGCGAAATATAAGTATCAAGTTAATAGTGCCGGTGGAATTATAAGAAGAAAAATTCTTTAGTCATAAACCAAAAATCAGGACTAAAAACTATTTATCCGAAAATTAAACGGCTGAATTTCCCCAAGGAAATTCAGCCGTTTTCAATTTTATTTTTACAATAAAAGCTAAGTAGAAACCTCTCTTTCGCCCAGGTTCGAAGATAATGTTTAGGCGGATTCTGTTATCCACCTCTGGAATCCGCGTCCTTTTCAACAGGCAATTGGCAATACCTAAACCATAAAACGCCCAATCATATCCATATGTACGCCGAATAATACCAAAAAACGCCCTATCTTATCAATAGTACGCCCTATCTTACCAAAAGTACGCCCTATCTTACTAAAAGTACGCCCTTTCTTGCTAAAAGTACGCCCTTTCTTACTAAAAGTACGCCCTTTCTTACTAAAAGGGCGCCCTTTCTTGCTAAAAGTACGCCCTCTCTTACTAAAAGTACGTACTTTCTTACTAAAAGTACGCCCTCTCTTACTAAAAGTACGTACTTTCTTACTAAAAGAACGCCCTTTCTTGCTAAAAGTACGTACTTTCTTTCTAAAAGAACGCCGAAAAATACAAATAGTACGTTCTTTCTTGCTAAAAGGGCGCCGAATAATAATATAGGGCAATAAAACAGAATATAAGGTGCCCAATCAGATTAAAAACGTGACGAAAAAGAGGAATGTGCGCCGCACAGTGCCAATGGGTGCCGTACAATGCGAAAGGGTGCAAAAGGCGGAGAAAGAACGATGAATACACCACCAAACCCGTATTTACGGCTGTACTTGCCGCTGAACTCAGCCGGTTGCCGCCCCGAAGGCTGTAAAGTACATCGAAAGTGGACATTAAAAGAAGTATTTAAATAGGCATCGTATTTCATCCGTATCCGAATAATAATATATCATATAAAGGAAAACAGAAGAGCAAATATAAAATAGTATTGAACTTTATGCTGAATTTATCTCATAGCAAATCGCTTTTTACCAACACGTGATCACAAAAAAAACGGCTAATCCCTGCTTCCCGTCACCCCTAAGCCTGAGGTGACCTTACCAACTGTCGCTCACCAAATAGAGTGGGGGTAAAGAGAATCAGCAGCAACGCGTGGGATGCGGGGATGCTGAATTTTTATTATGTTCTACCTTGTGAAAATAAATTAAATTTAGAATAGGTAAGTTGCGTTAACATAAAAAATATTATTTATCTTTGGGGCGGAATTGGAAAGAAGATAAATAGGGGATGAGTGCAGGAGTGGGGGGATAATAACTTGGTTATCTTCAGTCATTACTTCGATTTGCAATAAATTACAAACACTAAAGCGGATATATGCACAACAGAGTAGCGCTTATTTGATTAAGCGTAGCGGATATATTGGTGTTAGCACCAAGCCAAATAAAACAGAATCATATGGACAACTTATTATACTTTCCTTACATAAATATACCAAGAGCTGATTGGACAATTAGGACTCTGCTATATTATCATCAAGTGGGTTCTATTGTTCCGCAGAATTATTTCTATGAACCTGAAAAGTATGACAGATTCATGAGGGAATTGGTTTTAAATGAATTAGTAATTCCAATTAATCCCATTGAAGTATTGGAAAGACCTTGGGAAGTTTCTCGACCATTTATTGATTATGTGAACAGTAAAGAATTCAAGTTAAAGCAACGAAGAGAAAATTTCAGGAATGGTGTATTTGGCAGGATTCATAAAGCTAAATTTGAATTTTGTGGTCCAAGGATACATGTCGATAAATTCGATGGAGAAATATTCTACCAACTAGAACAAGCTGGACTTGCAAGAAGAGAAAATTATGAATGGTTTATTGTTGAGCAGAGAACGGCAAATGATTTAATGTCATTTCTCGCTTCGGTAATTGGATGTAAGTTGAACTTTTTGCCAACTACTGATATGCAAGTTAGAAAAGTGCCATTTACAAATAGTTCCCAAAAAGTTTATAAGACAAAAAGTATAGACAATATTAGAAGAGAAATAATCTTAAACGAATTAATCCCTTTTCCCGAGCAAATTGATTTAAGACAATTGAGGAAGTTTAAAGACAAACATCCAGACTTACTCAATAGGTTTAAAAATAAGGTTGAGTTGATTGCTCTAGACCATAATTTAGAAGAAGAAAGCCAATTATTTAAAGAAACTATAAAAGAATTGAATTTTCAAAAAGAAGAGTTGAGTGAAAAAATGAATGAAAGCAAATTGGGACAATTAATGTTTGGAACAGTTTGCGGAATTACTGGTGCCGTTATTGGTTTAGCTTCAGCAGGAACAACTGGAGCATTAGTGGGTAGTTTAGCGGCATTACCTTCTTTTGCAAATTCAATTCATTCGGCATTACAAATAGAACGAGTTGAAAATATAACAAATCAATCAGGAATGAAATATTTGGCATTGATAGATAAAAAAATAAGAAGGCCAGGTGTTAACAAAGGCTGTATACAATAAGGGTTTCATTGGGTATTCGAGCATTCTGCTCCAGCCCCTGCGGATATAGGTTCATTTAATTAATTGTACAAAGAGTGCGGCTTTCCGGTGGATCAGTGGCTTGCTGGTCGAGCCTGCAATGACGAAAAGGGATGAGCACCGCTTCGCTCAAGCTTTCCGTAAAACCTGAACAAGTGAACTATTTATTGTATGGCACTTATTATACTTGCGCGAATAAGGAGCAACAAAGTAGCGCTTATTGGATTAAGAATAGCGAATATATTGATGGTAGGGGTAATTTTAGATAAAAAAGACATGAGAGACACAGAATTAAAATACTTCTACCCATATTTGTTTGAGAGTAAATTCAATTTTAAAGAAAAATTGAAAAACAGAGATAGTTTCTTTGATGAATTGTGTGGCAAAAGCGAGTATTTCTATGAAAACGAAAACTTTTATGGCACCCGAAGAAATAGAGAAAATTTTTCACTACTTGAATGCAGTTTAAATGATAATTTAGTACATGAATTCTTAGCTTGGGAAAGCTGGTTTAAGAATGGAAGAAATATTTTCTCCTTCTCCAAAGAATTACTTGAAATGCTAAATCACACAGACGTTCGCAATATTACGTATGAATCATTTAACTTACCATACGACAACTTCTATATTTCATTAAATTCGTTGGGATTAAGAATAACAGAAGATTCTGATAAAGTTATTGAAGGTGTCTACGTTTCTGTCAATAGAGATGCAATGTTAGAAAAAGAATATGACAAAGAAAACTATATTACAGATTATGCACTTGAATTTCATTTTGTTGGTGATTTTGAAGAGTTCATAATAAAGTACCATGACAAAGTCTGGAATAATTCAGGTAGTGGTGGAGAAAGCTTTTGGAATTATGCATTTTACTTCAACAAAAAAGATAATATTGTAAAAATAACTGATGCTATTAATGATTGGAAATATGTTTTCACTAACACTTTCTTTCCTGAAAAATCAGAAGAAGTGACAGATGATCATTTAGACCTATTCAATTACCTTTCAAAATTGATTGATTCAACATGTATTATTGTTGTAAATTGTTTACTCTATTTATCCATGCCTCGTGAAGAAAAAGATTTAGAGCTATTGTATCCAGAAGATTTGCCTTTTAATTTCAACAGAAAACTTAAGTACACAAAAAACAAAAATGAGATTTCAACGATAGAGCGAAAAATACATGAATCAGGTTATTCAAAGATACAGTATATTGGTTATTCTTATCAAAAATCAAGCATAATCGTCAATCATAATATTAATAGATTATCTCCTCATTGGAGAAGAGGACACTGGCGAAATCAACGATTTGGAGAGAAATTGATAAATAAAAAAATAGTTTGGATTAGACCTTTAATTGTTAATAGTGAAATAGGAAGCCCCGAGAAAGGACATGTTTATGAAATATGAAACAAAACTAATACAATCTGTTGAATGAAAAAAACAAAAAAACACCGCTAAATACATGAAATTTCGTGCGGTCGGCACTACCCGGCATGAAGTTTAATTAGAACTACATCAACTTGTTACAATTAAATAGCTCATAGAAAAAATATGAGTTACTAATATATTGGATGTTATTGACATATATAAAAAAGACCGCTATTGAGTAATTTTATCTTGATAAATATTAAACATATTGCACTTATGAGAACAAAAAAAGTATTTTTAGCCTTTGCACTAATCATTACAAACCTGACTTTTGCACAGCAAAAAGTAGCTGTCTATGTTACCGGTGGAACAGATGCTGGTATTAACAAAGTTTTGGGTGACAAGTTGGTTGAGGCCTTTGTAAAAAGTGGAAATTATACTGCTGTAGAGCGAACTAGTAGTTTTCTATACGAATTGAGCAAAGAACAGACTCAACAAAGCACAGATAACGCTAAAGACAGTGAACTTTCTCGTTTGGGACGTCAGTTTGGTGTTCAGTTGGTTTGTGTGGCAGAAGTTAGTGATGTATTAGGTGAAAAATACGTTTCTGCCAGATTGATAGACGTTAAAAATACGGAAGTACTGACAACTTCCAATTCGGGCAGTGCTTCAATTAAAACTATGTCGGATTTGATTACACTTTCAGAAAAACTTTCTAATGATCTTTCTGGTAAGACAGGCAAAGAACAATACGATGATGAACAACTACGAATTTCACAGGCTCAGGAAGCAGCAAGAACGGCAGAAGAAATGCGCAAAAAACAACAACAGCAAGAAGAATTAGGAAAATCAATTACTGAACTTGTTAACGGCGTAGCAACAATACTTGGTGGTACAATCGTTCTCGAAAACCACGACAAAGACCCGTTTTATGTATATCTGAATGACAAATTGATTGGCACGATTACGGGTAATTCTACCATGCAACAACAGGTCCCAAAAGGCTACCATACAATAAAAGTTGTTGAAAAATCGGGATTCACTTTGTATCAGCAAATAGAGACTTTCAACGTCAAAATAAACAAAGGCGATACACGAATCTGTAAATGGGAATAAATAACGGAGAACAAAAATTATACGATCACTTATTAAAAAACTATTTTATATTGTTGGGCTGAAGTCTATTTAGTAGGTTTTACTCCCGCATTCACTTTGTTCGCTTTGCGAAATTGAAGCTCCCGCAAATCACAGGTACGAATTGCCTCAGTCGTTATTGGCAGTTATAAAAAGTGCGCTTTTAATAAGAGCATTATTAATTTAAATTGAAACAAAATAATTCAAAGGCATATGACAGGTAATTGGACATCAATATTTGGAGAATATACTCTAAAAAAAGACGAATTAACTTTTAAAGGTAAAGTTCAAGAATATGACAAGGGTCAAAAAGGCGCAGCAATAGCAAACTTAATCTGTGACCAATCTTTCGGCGGTGGTAAGATAACGGCAGAAATAACGTTTAAAAAAATTGTTTATCCATCTGCATGCGAAATAATTATATACTTTGACCCGCAAACAAAGAACTTTGTATCAGTTGGTTTAGGTGGTGCTGGAAGTATGTATTCAATTAGAAGTTTTGCAGGAAATTGGACAAATCATGGACTTTCCGGTGAATACAAAAACCTAAAAGCAAACAAACCATACAAATTAGAAGTTGAATTTAAAGGTTCAACAGTTACTCTAAAAGTTAATGGAATATCAATTTTGATATCTACACTTCCTTTCAATCTTCCAATAAGTCAAACAGGCCTTTGGTGTCAAAGTGAAGACGATATAATAATAAGGAATTTTACGGTAAAGAAAGAAACACCCAAAGCGTTTGTTGTAATGCAATTTAGTTCTCCTTACAATGAACTTTATGAAGATGTGATTAAAAAAGTATGCAATACATTTGACTTGAATGTAGTTAGAGCAGATGAAACATATGGTCCTGGACTGATACTGGCCGATATTATCAAACAAATAAACGAAAGCAGATTAATAATTGCTGAAATATCACAATCAAATCCAAATGTTTTTTACGAAGTAGGTTATGCTCATGCTTTAAACAAACCGACAATTCTGATTGCTGAAAAAACGACTAAACTACCGTTTGACGTTTCTCCATTTAGAACATTGTTCTATGAGAATACAATAGCCGGTAAACAAAAGATTGAAGATGGCCTAAAAAAACATATTGACGCAGCTCTTTCAGACAGAGATTGGAATTCTTAATACAATATTTACCTATAAATATCTTAATTATGCCAAAAACAACAAAAGACTTACAATCATTTGTAAGATTAGGTGGTAGTTTAAAAATTGACGCAGATATAATGTCAACTGCAGATATTCAATCTTTAGCAAGACTAGCAAACACTTCAGGTGCAAAATTAATTTTAAGGAATGCCGACAGCAAGACTGTCGCTGATCTACAATCTTTTGCACGGCTTGCACCTGGAAAAGTACTTTTCGAATTATAGTGAAATTTAATTACCCCAGACCCTACGACAAGCAGGACCATTTGTACATCTAATCAAGTTTGTCTATATCCGCAGGGACGGGGGAAGTATATTACTAAATATCCTATTGAAGGAAACAATGTAGTAGAAAAACCGCGCTTTGAAATGTATGACTACGAACAATCATTGCCAGACGAAAATGGAAACATTGAATATCCGGATTATCAGGGAGCTGTTTATATCAACCAAACTCAGTACTTTGCCGATGTGCCAATTTCAGCATGGGAATTTTATATTGGCGGTTATCAACCTGCTCAAAAATGGCTGAAAGACCGCAAAGGGCGTGAGTTGAGTTTTGAAGATATAATACACTACCAGAAAATCATCGTTGCATTGACGGAAACGGGGAGGATTATGAAGGAGATTGATGTGGTGGGGGTGGAATGACTTGTAAGATGAATTATGAATAAAAAATGTATTTGGTGTTTAAAAGAAGAACCAGAAGTTACCTTTCTAACCAAAGCTCATACTATACCTAAATCGTTAGGAGGACAAAACGTTAATCCAAATGTATGTGATTCATGTAATGAATATTTTGGAAGTAGACTCTATAAATTTTATTCAATTGAGGGTGCGTTAAAGGAAACTTTTAATGTTACAAGATTTAGATTGCTCCAAACAAAGAAACCTAAAAGAAAAGTTGGTGAGTTTAAATCGATCTTTTTTATTTTGAAGATAAAAAACAATCAATTTAATCTCATAATAAAAGATACATTTCGATTTGATTATGTTTCTCAAAATCAGATGTGTCGAGCATTCAAACGAGGATTGTATAAAATGTATTTTGAAGAGCTAAACAGGCAAGAAAATATTGGATATGAAAACACATATGATCTTATAAGAGGATTTTCTAGATATGATTTAGAAGATTTGCCAGTTTATTATTTCCATAGGTCTATTGGTGCAATGATTATGTTAGAAACAGAGTTAGAAACTCCAATACTCAATTTTAAAAGAATGAACTATTTGTATTCAAATGAATATTTTGTAGAGATAGAATTTCTTGGACACGTATTTGGCTTTCCAATAAACAGATATGATACTAAGGATCTTGAGAATTATATACAAAATTCAATACAATTGAAAAAGAAATTTTTTAAAAGTTATAAAGAAATAAAACGATTAACTGATATTGATTTACTTTTTACTATTTTGGATGATAAGTAATTGGATTTTTGCTCTAATATCGTTTAAGCTTTTATACATAGGATAATTTAAGTTTAGCTCCTATTTTGATTAGTTTGCAAAAATTGAATAATTAAAGCTATGTAAAGTAATAATATGGATTCAAAAATAACTGATTGAATAATGGCAAAGTCAATAAAAGATATAAAGCAAGTAACCGGTTACTGTATAATGTGTGGTAATAATATACCATTAGATATTAGTATACCTTTTTGTAGTAAATGTAATTCCACATATATAAACAAAAAACGATATGAAATATTCAAAGGTATTTATTGTCACTCTTGCAAAGTGAGAGATGAATCCATTAGTGATTGTTACCCTTTATGTAAAGAGTGTAGGCTTTTTGATAGAGATGATAATTCTATAGATGAACATTATCTCAAAAAAATTAATGAGTACAAAAACATGTCTTTGATTGAACGACAGACAATTAAAGCACACTGGTCTAATGAGAATGATATTTTCAGTTATGAGGTAAAGCATAACTGTGTTTTAAAATATGTCAAAATGACTGAGGTCTTAAAAATAATAGAATCTGATGGACGTCTAAATACTAAAGATGTCTTTAGCAATGAGCCGAAAAGCAATAGACGAATAATGAATGCATTAGGTGGATGGAAAAATGGAGTAACTATTGAACCGCCAAGTATTGTTTTTGATGAACCAATACACTTCAAAGATGGCAGACATAGAACTTTAGCTTACTATTTTTTAGGTATGGATATCATTCCAGTTTATTGTTTTAAGAATTCTATAAAATCTGCCCCTATTTCATTATAGCTTGCACACACTGGATAGTTAAAGTTTAGCAAAGCGTAACTTGGACTGAAAAAAAGAAAAAAAGAAAAAAAGAAAAAAAGAAAAAAAGAAAAAAAGATGAAAGTAGCTTTCCATTTTAAGTGTACAGAAATTGAAGGACGTTATGACCAGATATTCTACAAGAGTACTTTTACTAATCTATTGAGATTGAATGAACCATTCATATCTTCAAAAGTTTTGATTGGAGACTTAATTACTTACAATATAAGAAATAAGTATCACGACTCCAAAGACTTTTTAATGGAGTTGTTCCAAATTAACGGAGATAATTGGAAACGAATTATTAACAAGAGTGCAAAATACTTCATAGAGCAAGATGTGTTCATTATTTGCTTTGAAACAATACAAAAAGAAATAGCTGAGAAATTACACAAATCACTCCTCGTTGAAACAAATTATTTAGGTGCTTTTGAAATTGACAATTCTATTGAATTACATTGGCAATTATATAGCTTACGTATTGGACCTAAATTTAGACTTCTAAATAGAAATGTCAACATTCTACTTGATACTGATAATGAAGAAAATAAAGAAATTGCAAAACACTATAGTCAACTTTTAGAAGGTATTCCATTTGAAAAGGTAAATACTGAATTTTCTAATTATCGGTATTCTATCTTTGATGACAATCATAACTTTGAGAATGCAAAGAGAGCTAGTGAATGGAAAAAAAGCACTGAATCCCTTTTCACAACTATTACTGATGAGATAATTGCCAAACTAACTGACACAGCACCTGAATTAACAGACAGACTTTGGACTATTAACAACACGTTTTTGAATGCACAAGTTGGGGAACAATACGCTCTTGCCATGACATCTTGCAGGCGACTATTTGAGTATATAACAGACTGCTTATTTCCAGCCACAAATGAAATAATTAATGGACATTCATTCAAAAAAGATAAGTATAAAAACAGATTATTAGAGTTTGCGAATAGAGAGTTAAAAAGCGATACAAATATTGATTTAATAGTTGCAAATACAGCTTCACTTTTTGAAGAGTGGAATAAACTTTATGACTTGTCTAATAAAGGGGTTCATAGTGAGCCACATAGACAAGAATGCCGACGTTGTATCATAAGAACAATTTTATTACTTGACGATTTAATAACGATTAAAAAAACAACTTTCATGGTTAGCGTAAACACCGAAATATTTTTCAACGACTTTATTGAGGACAACAATGCCAGCCTTTAATAACTCCAGATCCTACGGATATAGATAAACTTGATTAGATGTACAAATAGTCCTAATTGTCGGGTGGGTCCCGATAGTTATCGGGTCGCCAAATGCCCATAAACTAGATTGTTGCGGCAACTTAAACAAACAAAATATGAAACAGACATTAATCCTTCTAATTTGCGTCTTTGTTTTTCAACTAGCTGGATATTCACAAGTGACTACTTTCGACATTGACGAAAGTAAATTTAAAACAGAATTACTCCCAACTTTAGATACAATATACAAAGAAGACCAAATTGAGAGAATAAAACTTGGTGAATTAAGGACAAAAAAAGCTCCGCAGAAATCAATCGACAGCATTCGTTCAATAATAAATCAAAAAGATAATATTAATTTAGTCAAAGTAAATAAGATTTTGAGCCAATATGGTTGGTTAGGACCTCAAGATGTTGGATTTAACGGTAGTCAAGCCCTTTTTATGGTTATTCAGCACGCAGATTTGAAAACTCAGCAAAAATACCTGCCGATGATAAAAAAAGCAGAAAAAGAAGGTAAAATTTTATCCAGTAATCTTGCAATACTGCAAGATAGAATTGCAATGAGAGAAGGCAAAAAACAAATATACGGAAGTCAGGGCTTCAAAGACAAAACTACAGGAATAAGTTATATTTATCCAATGATTAATCCTGACAAATTAGATAAAAGGCGTAAATCAATGGGGCTTGTTCCAATGAAAGAATATGATATAGGGTGGGATGTAAATGAATACAAGAAAAAACTACCTGAGATATTGAAGATAATCAAAGGAAAAAATATAGATGTATTGAAATAAATGCCCCCCCCCGTCCCAACGGATATCTATATTCACAGTGACGGAGAAGAAACAAAATTAAATATTACAGTTTATGATAAAATCTATAGTTTTTATATTCAGCCTTATAATTAATCTTTCAGTATATAGTCAAAACAACAACGACAGCATTATGAAAGTCAATCGTGGAATATCACATTATTACAAACAGAATGGTCATATCCTTACATATGGTAAAATGACAACGCTAATGAAAGGTAATGATGAAGCTATAAATTATTTAAACAAAGCTAAGACTTCTAATGCCTTATCAATAATACCAGGCGTTGGAGGTGGATTCTGTGTTGCTTATCCTATTGCAAGTGCATTAAGTGGAAAACAAGCAAATTGGACTCAATTTGTCATAGGTTGTGGATTGATAGCTGTATATATTCCTATTGTAATTTCTACGAATAAGAATGTAAAAAAGGCTGTAGATGCTTACAACACGAATAAAGTAGTTTCGAACAACACTGAGAATTATTATGATTTAAGACTAGGATTAAGTCAAAATGGTCTGGGGTTGACATTAAGGTTTTAATAATGTCTGGAACGACTCTCATACTTCGACCCAGCGGATATAGGTTCACTTAATTAATTGTGCAAAGAGTGTGGATTGCCGGGTGTGGCAGGGGATTGCGGGTCGAGCCCGCAATGACGAAAAAGAATAAGCACCGCTTTGTTCAAGCCCCTTTTTCGTCCAAGTTTGTACTCATTAGATAGTTCAAGTTTAGCGAAGCGTAACTTTCCGACAACTCGGAACAAGTGGTCTGAAAACAAAAGCAGTTTGTAACTGATTTCTTTTATAAAACAACAGTTACAAATGGTACATCCCGATTTCGGGTCTGAACTAATTATGAGCACAATTTATCGCGTTTTTACGGGAAGTTACCGCTTCGCTCAAACTTGCGCTAGTTACCGACTGCAAATTTATAAGCTTGGACGAAAGTGGGGAAATAAAAACGTTTTGTTAGAACTAAGATAAAGTTGTATATAAGACACGATTAAAGACATTAATTGATCTATGAATAATCTAAAGTTGATACTTCCGTTCTTGACCTTAACACTACTTTATAGCTGTGTTCATAATTCTAATGAGAAGGAAAACGTAATTATAACAAAAGAGAATAAAAAAGAAACAAATAAAGAAATCTCAAGTATTATTGAAGTTTCGAATGACACGATTATAGCTTGTTTATATTATGACAGAGGTATAATTATATCAATAAATGGTGGAAAAACATGGAATCATTTAGCAAAAGAATATCCTATTAGAGACATAACATTAACTAACGACGGATTACTGGTGGGTATTCTACCTTGTATTAGTAGTTCCATTCTTTTTGTTTCTAAAGATTTCGGGGTGAATTGGAAGATTCTATCATATGACGATTCAAAGTTTTGCCCAATAGAAATTATTTCAAAACCTAAGCAACAGCTGATTATCAAAACACAGAACAAACTTGAACAAAGTTTTAATAACAGTATTTACAAGACATATAAGTTAACAGGTAGTAATTTGAAATCTGACTGGACTTTTATCGAAACTATAAACCAAAAGTATATTTGTTGTGAGAATCAACTAAGTGACTATCCTTATGAGATAGTTGATTGGAATAGTCTTATAAAAAGAGAAGGGAAAGAAACGAAACAAATTATGAGACTATATAGTTTCAACCAGGTTGATGATATACTTTATCGAAATGATATTGTTCATTTTGCAGGCGTCGGTTCGACAGAGAGATCATCTGAGGAAAAATGGAATGGTCATACATACTACGGTCAATATAATAAGATTAGTGGATATCGTGAGTTCAATATTCCGGGTGGGTATTGTTATTTGAGAGAATCTAACTTAGGAAATGTATATGTAACTTCTCCTGAGGGTCTATTTATAGAAAAAAAAGGGAAAATACGACAATTATATTAAAAACAACTTATTATATAATAGAATCCTAATTAAGAAATGACGTACGACCCAGTCTCAGCAGATATAGTTTCCCCGTCCCTGCGGATATAACCGTTACCAAGTCTGAGGTGACCCTTACCAACTGGCACTTCACCAAATAGAAAGGGCAGCAGCAGCGCGTGGGATGCGGGGCTGCTGATATTTATTTAGTATCTATGCTGTGAAAATAAATTGAATTTAGAATAGATAAGTTGCGTTAACATAAAAAATATTATTTATCTTTGGTGCGAAATTGGAAAGAATATAAATAGGGGATGAGTGCAGGGGTGGGGGGATAATAACTTGGTTATCTATATCCATTACTCCGATTTGCAATAAATTTAAACACTAATGAGGATATATGCGCAACAGAGTAGCGCTTATTTAATTATGTGTAGCGGATATATTGGTGTTAGGTGCAATAGCAGAAAAAAAAGACAGTTCGGCTATTTGGGATGAAATCTTTGACGAACTGTCCGCTTTTTGACTCGACTTGACGAGCAAAACGCGACAAATTTTCCTCGATTTTAAAACATTTGCTTGGCGGAAAATTCCTCGCAGATTTTTATGGAAAGAGAAAGAAAACTGACTTGTTACTCGACTATAGCAATAACGACTGAAATGAATAAAAACAATTGACGACAAGAATATGAAAACAAAGAATTTGATTATTTTGATTTTAAGTATTTGCTTGTTGACGACATTGACATATTGTACTGAGAAGCACTCAGACAGCAAAACTAGAAACCATAACGAATTCAGAAAACTAGAAAAATCGGACTCTCCTGCTGTTGAAACAGTTTATATAGAGCCAGAACAATTTCCTACATTTCCTGGTGGTGAGTTTAAACTATTAGAATTTATAGACAAAAACATAGACAAAAAGCTTGTTGAAAATTTGAAATTGAAAGAAGGAAAAGTTGTTGCCAATTTCGAAATAGACACAACTGGACAAATTATCAACTTGAAAATACTTAGATCATATAATCAGGCTGTCGATTCTGAATTCATTCGAGTATTGAGATTAATGCCAAATTGGGAATCGGGAAAACTACTTATGAACGGAACAAATGGACCTTGGGTGAAAACGAGAATGAAAATGACATTGCCATTGAAGATTCCATACAAATATGAATGAAAAGACACAACATAACCAAGCTACTAGCAACTAACAAACGCCGATGCTCACCTGCTGGTTTCATGCACTTAGCAGTATTTGCTCCCGCATTCACTTGTTCGCTTTGTGAAAGTGAAGCTCCCGCAAATCGCAGGTGCCCATAGCCTCGGTCGTTATGGGCAAGTGTAGAAAAAAAAGAAAAAAGCGTCTAACCAATTTGTTGACAACGAAAAAATGAAATTTATAAACAGATATTTACTCGTCTTGACTTTGTTGACTTCATTTGTAAACACATTCTCACAGACTTTGAATTTGACGGACAGTATTAAGACTGAATTTCAAAGTGATTTTAGAAAAGAGGACAGTATTCTAACTGAAAGAAATAATCGGTTAAGAACGGAATTTTACTCGAATCCTCCAATTTTGACATTAAATTTCGAGAAAAATAAGGAGAAAATTAAATTGTCAGACAACTTTAAATTCTGGGTTGAAGTACAAAATAAAAGATATGACCCCAAACGGTTGAATGTAAATCAGTTTTTAATTGACAGTATATCAGACACAATAACAGTTATATTTGTGTACGAGAAAGATAGTTTGAAATTTAAAAATATAAAATATAGTTGGATAAAATATGGTGCAAGTCTTAGATTTGGAATTGTAGAAAATATTGAACAAATTCGTTCGCTCTACAAAAAGCAGAAACGAAATGAAGACTTTGACGAATGGTCAGAAATTGGACAGCCGTATTTGAGATTTCTTCAAGATAAGACTATAAAAAAAATCAGACGTAAGATTGAATCAATTGATTTTCTAGCTTTGATTCCACGAACTTATGGAGACGGCTGTAATTTTGACTTTGTGACTATTAAAGCAAAAAAAACACCAGCCCATAACACGCCTATAAAACAATGGCGGTGGAATCGCAAATAGCTGGTTTTGCTCCCACTTTCAATTTGTAGAAATGTGACAGTGAATCTCCCGCATCCCGATAGCTATCTCGGGACGCCAATGTTTATAGGCTCGGTTGTTAGCACCAATTAAAAAAAGAAAAAGATGAAGAAAATCACATTAACATTGTTAGGTATTTGCCTTACTGCATTCAGTTTCGGTCAAACGAGCGAAAATAAAAAATTAATAGAGTTGGGTAAAGCCTATAAAAACTTCATGTTTCGAAATGAACCTCCCAAAGAGTTTGTCAAAAATTTGCAATTAAATACTTCCGAAAATCTAAAATTGACTACAAACTTCATTGCTCAAACCATTACAACTAACAATGAGCTTTTAAAACAACAGTTTCTAACTCTTCCTGACAGTCAAACATTAAAAAACATTTATATAGTACGTTTGATTAACTACAACATTAGACAAGAGAACCAAATTGACAATAACAAGTTAATTGACAGTTTAAAAACTGCTGATATTCCAAAAAATGAGTTAGTTGATTGTTATTATTCAATTTTATTTGGTTCTGTAGGTAATAAAATTCAACCGTTTAACTTCTCGAAATTGGATTTTAAACTTAATGACTACAATCTTAGTAATGATACAGAAAAAGGAATTTTCTACCTTGAATGCATGGATTACTGCGGTAAGACAATTTGGGGCTATATGAATATAGCAAAACCAGTAAATACAGAAAAAGCGTATTATAACATTAAAAGATTCCCCCAATTTAATGGATTAAAATACTTTCAATTTACAGACTTGAATTTTCTTGATTTTGAAATGCTCATTGTAAAGGACAAGGGGAAACAAAGCTACAAAAGTTATTATATAAACAAATTATACGACACTCTTTTATCACATTTTATTTGCTTAAACAAAGAAGGTGCAAACGAAAAGGACATTAATAATCTATTGCTGGGTTCTATTTTGAAAGACAATAATCTTTATAAGTATTCAAAACAGAAAGCGACATTAGAAAACATTTTTAAAGTACAAAAACAAAAATAATCCAGTCCCTGCGGATATAGGTTCACTTAACTAAATGTGCAAAGAGTGCGGATTGCCGTTGGGGCCCCCACCCAGATTGCAATCGGGGCTATCGGGACGCAGGTGCGCAATCAGACTGTGCAAAAACAAAAACAGAATGGCTGAGAATGGTTCAGATGGATTTTTTCTCAGTCAGGTATCCGAAAATATAAATGATGAAGGGAGTTTTTTCGCAGACTCTCGTTAGCAGTAATTCTAAAAAAAATAAAGACAGTGAAAACGAGACTCATAACCATACTATTGACAGTGTTTTTCTTAGCTTCTTGTAAGACTGAGAGAGAAGAAAAATTCAAAAAATTAGTTTATGGTGAGTGGAATTTTGCGAGAATTGAAAAGAGAAATGAAACAATAGACCCCGAAAAGGTTTTTAGGCTATTAAAAAGTCCTTGGAATAAAATGAATGGTTATACATTTTCACCAAACAATTTATGTGAAAATAAACTAGGCTATTATAATCGAATCAAAGGACGTATTATTTTGTTTGGCACGCAGACAAAATATAAGATTGAAGATGATAGTTTAAGAATCTGGAACTTAACAGATAGTACTTGGGATAGTAAAAAAATACATGAAATTAGTTCAGACACTTTGACACTAATTTACAAAGACAGCTTTCTTATTAAATATGCAAAATCGAACTATAAAGTAGACAAGAAAAAACTGTTTGACAAGGTTATAGTTTCCTCAACACCCTGCGGAAGAATGTGTGACATAAATGACATTAGTGTGGACGAACAAGGTGATATTATTTTTTCTGGACAAAAATATAATACTGTAACAGGGCTATTTTCTTCAAAAATTAGTCATAATGATTACCTGAAAATCGAACTAGCGTTTAAAAAGGCAAATATAGATAAACTTGAAAATAAATATACGTGTTCAGAATCTTCGGGCCGAACTATTTCCATAACTTTTATCAAAGACAACAAAATATACAAAACAATTACAGATTATAGTTACACGTCTCCAATTGATTTCCTTTCTGCTTATATGCCGCTTAAATTCATATATCAGACCATAGAACTTAAACCTTTAGTGCTAACTAATTTTGAACAACTAACAAGCAACAATGTCATTCTAGAATCAGATAGAAAGTATTTAGACATTGAAAAATCAGAAATGTTTTATCTAATTACAGAACTATATAAAAGTAAGGAGGTTAAGCATGATTTTGAAAGCAAATACAACCTTCTGTATTGGGATAATGAATTAAAAAAACATATAATCAAGACCGATGGAAGATTTTATCAACTTGAAAAGAAAGGTCTGACTGTTACAGTAGATTTAGGCTACAACTTCTTGACAAGAAACAATTTATTAAATAAATTCCGTAGGAAAACTGTATAGAAAAAGAACTATAGCCAAGCTTGCATACACTGGGGAGCAACGCCAGGTTTTACGCCCGCATTCACATTTTCGCATTTCGACAGTGAAAGCTCCCGCAAACCGCAGGTGCGCATAGCCTCGGTTGTCAGACTGCGCAAAAACTTAAACGGAATGGCTGAGAATGGCGCAGAGGAATTTTTTCTCAGTCAGGTCTCCGAATATATAAATCATGAAGGGAGTTTTTGCGCAGACTCTCGTTAGCACCAATTTTAAAAAAGGAAAAAATAAAAACAGAATGTCAGAAAGACCGAACATACTTGTCGTTTGTGGACGAAACAAAAAAAGAAGCAGGACTGCTGAATACATTTTTAAAAACGACGACAGATTCAACATTCGATCTGCTGGACTTAGCCCAAAAAGCAACAGAAAAATATCTGAGAATGATTTAAATTGGGCAGACTTAGTTTTTGTAATGGAAAGCGAGCATCGTTCAAAAATACGAGAACTTTACAGACAATTGGAGCTCCCGAAAATAGAAGTGCTGAATATTTCGGATGACTATGAGTTTATGAACATAGAATTAGTGCAACTGCTTACGGAAAAAATAAACGAAATATTAAGAATTGATTACGAGATTTAATGCCATATAAAATAACTTTCGAATGTCCTCAAAAAATAAAGAAAAAGAACAATACATTAAAATGTATCCCGAAGCGAGGAAATGGTTAAATGAATGTATTATTTGCCATTCTATTGGTTATAAACCAGAAATGCCAGAAGATATATATCCTGGAAGACTAGCGCAGAATATCAGAAAACTATATCAGGAACAAAATGTAAATGACATTAGTATTTGTGATGAATGTGCGAGGCATTGGAATAAATAAAAATACAATAAATGAACAGGAAACTATAGAAGTAATTTAATTGATTAAGAAATAGTTATTTGGATTTTGACTTCATAGTCAACATAGATAAACAGAGTAAAACAAATATAAAATTAAATCATGAAGACTTATTTATCATTTTTTTTATTGTTCCTGACACTTTCTTCGTTTGGACAAAATATGTTTGAAACAAAACTAAGTGATTGCAATGCAAATGCTTTTTTTCTTGAAGGAAGTGAAGTGTTTGCACAAAAAGACATTTCTGTATTATTAACGGAGATTTTAAACAATATTGATTCAACAAAAATTTCAAAGCTTAACGGAGAAATAAAGATACAAATCTTTGTTGACGAGTTTGGTAATGTTTGTTGTATTAGTATGGAAAACAACTTGAATAAAGTTGGAAAAAAGATTGATTTTGCCAAAATTATTGAAAGTTCCACCAAATGGTCACCTCCAATACGTGAAGGAAAAACAACTTCGATTTGTACAATTCTCAAATTAGCATTTACAAATGACAATATCACAATCCAGAGACAGGGTTACAATAGAAAATTAGGTGGAAATATAGTATTAGCTAGCTTTGAACGAAAAAAATAAAAAAACTGGTGCTAAAACACGCCTATGTTCATTGGCTGGCTGACCCCGAAAAGTCGGGGCAAGCTGTGCATTTAGCGGTCCCGATAATTATCGGGATTGCTCCCGCATTCACTTTGTCCGTCAGCTGACGGACAAATGCCCATAGCCTCGGTCGTCAGACTGCGCAAAAACTAAAACAGAATGGCTGAGAATGGCGCAGAGGAATTTTTTCTCAGTCAGGTATCCGAATATATAAATGATGAAGGGAGTTTCTGCGCAGACTCTCGTTAGCACCAATTTAAAAAAAACAAATGAATTAGGAAGTAGTCACCAAATGAAAAGAGAAATTTATAATATGAAGAAAATAATTTTTATAATACTTATCAGCTTACTCGCAGGTTGTGCTACGAATCGCTTAGTACATAGAAATAATGGCAAACAACATGTATTTCTTTTAAGAGACCACGATGTTTCAAAATTTTATCTGAATGATTCAGTAAAAAGTGCTTACAAAATAGGAACTATAATAAATTCTCCGTTAATTGCCATTGACGGAATTGTCTTTCAATACAATAAAGATCATGATACTATTTACATACCTATTAAGAAGCTGGACATTAGAGTTATGGAATATATAGACAAGAGTAGTAGCCCAATTATTTATGGAAAGAATGAAACCAACGGAGCAATTATTATCAATACAGTATCTTTAAAATAAATCCCAGCTTGCAAAAAAAACGTATCCTGATAGCTATCGAAGACGCAGGTGCGCATTGTCCCTGTCGTTAGTAGTAATGTAAAAAAATTAAACCAAATATGATTATGAAACAATGTGACAAATGTGGAACAAACAACACTGAAAATGCAAAATACTGTTTGAATTGTGGTTTTGAATTGCCAATAAATACGGTCATTGAAAGCCAGGAAAAAGAAACGATCCCGACAAAAAAGAAAAAAAAATTAAATCAAGCTAAAACAATTTTAGGGGCTGTAGTTGGAGTATTAATAATGTTTGGAATTCAGCAATTCTTCTTTATGTCGCAAGCCCCCACCATCGATAAAGCAATGATGCAATTGGCAAGTGAAATTAATAAATCATGCCCAATTATGATTGATGCAGAAACACGACTTGACAATTCAGTTGCTCTACCTAATCATTTATTCGTTTACAATTATACTTTAATAAATGTTGAAGCAGGAACCATCGACACTTTACAAATTAAAAGTAAACTGGAACCCATTATTGTGAATTTTATAAAGACAAATCCTCAAATGAAACAAGTCAGAGATGAAAAAGTCACCATTAGCTACTATTATAAAGACAAAAATGCAAAATATTTATTTCAAATACCAGTAACACCTCAACAATACGAATAAAACACACTATTGCTAATACAAAGGTTTCGTGTGGCCGGACCCGAATGCGGGAAACTTTTGTCCCTACTGACAATTTCTATTATAAAAGATCTTTAAATTTAAAATTGTGGGCGGTATGTTTTCTTTTTTCGCAATTTTAGTCTCAATGTTCTATTTGACAATAATTGGTGTTGTTTTCTATATGGTTTACACTTGGGTAAACAAATTCATTAGTTTAAAAAAAGAACAATACGATTTACTGAAAGAAATAATCAAAAGAATGGGAAACAAATAACAACAGAATTTGCTTCATTTTCGGGCTGTAATCGCATTTCGACAAGTCAGAAAGACAAGAAAAAACAAACCTAGTGCCAACGTATATAGGTTCGCTTAATTTGATGAACAAAGAGTGCAGATTGCCGTGTGTGTATCATTGGTAATATGCCTAAGTGAGCTAATTGTAATTTAAACGACATAGTGGCTTGTCCTAAAATAGCTTGACATATTCCAAAAAAAAACGAGGATGCCTTTAAAAAAAATCAAAGAAAATTGTTATTACAATATCACATACTCAATATTGCTTTTCAATAAAAAGAGGCTGTATTTTTTACAGCCTCTTTAGAATCCATCTTACTATTTCATAACATTAAAACTGACCGGCAGTTCGCCGTTATTTCCCAGAACTGCAATAAGTTTAAGCTCTTTTTCTGAGAAATCCCCTGTAATAGAGCATTCCCCGTTGTCTATGGCCGACCGTAGAACCGGTGCATATAAGACTGTGTCGTCTAAAACAATGGCTATTGGTTTGCCGATATTTTGTTTGGTGATATTTGCCCACAAAGCTATGGCCGGTTTCTTAAAGCTAAACCCGATATAATAAGTTTTAGAATCTTTATCCAGACCCGATTTCATGTTTTCCATGTCATTTCCTGATAAGAGCGAACCCTTATCCATTTCCATCTGAAGTGCATACAGGCAAATCATCGAACTGTCGGATGGCTGGCCCCATGCAAATTTACAGGTCTTGTTAATTTCTGTAGAATTTAAATAATCATTTACTTTAACCGCCTCAGAAATGTTGCAACATCCAATCTTTGCGTCTGAGTTATTGGTTCCTTTGCTGTTTAAAAGTGAAAATAAATGCTGGTCACCCTTTAAAAGTTCAGTTAAAGTTACCTGGTTATATGTTTTATGCAATCCTATTTTACCCTTTTGCGTCAACAGCTTTTCTGCAACTTTCAAGTCCCAATTACCGGTAAATAATACCCGAATCTGGTTCTTTTCCGGTATGACTGTCAGTTCGAATTTTTCAGAACTAAAATCATTTAATCTAGCTGAAATTATGTTTGCCGATTGTGTAAGTGCCACAGTTGAAACCTTCTTGTCTGTCGATTGGATCAGTATACTGTTATATGTATTTGCTCTATTCGTAAAGCCCATTGCCATTATGCTTATAAGCATGACAACTACTATTGAAAATATTTTTGTTTTCATTGTTGTAAGTTTTTTAAATTAGATGTGTGCCCGCTTCATTAAATAAAGCAGGAAATTAATAAATATATTAAACCGGAATCTAACTTAAAGTGGGGAGCTCCCGTGTATTTGCGGGAAAAAAATGATAATAAAACCTGCAGGAGGATAGTGGTTTTAGGATTGGAGATAAATTTTCAATATGATGAATCTCTTGAGATATGCTTTTGTTTTCAGCAGCCAGTTTGAATTTAATATTACAAAAAGATAGGCCTGTTTTGTCAATGGAAGTTAGCAGGCTTTTTTGATAGACGGGCATTTGAATGAATTCTGCAATAATAGCCTTCACATGACTTGAATGTAATCCGGTTACTACTACGTATTGTGCATCATTATAAGTCGGTTTTTCGGAATTGCGCGAAACAGAAGCACACACAAAGAAGAAAAAGACTAAAAACAAAGTCTTTCCAAAATCCCGAATGATATTTTCTTTTCTGTCTGTCATAAAACAACAGGTAATATTATAATCTGTAAATTAATTTACAATTTCCGAACAAATATAGATGTTATTTTTTGTAAAACAATATTTTTTTCTAAACATTTAACCGATCCGCCAAATAAGCAAACAAGATGAATGCATGAAAGTGCAGATTGGCCGTTAAACTCTATGGGTTTGTAGATAGTAAGTAGTACCCCCCCCGTCCCTGTGAAATAACTCTTCGTCCCTGCGGATATAGGTTCACAGAATTAAATGTACAAAGAGGACTGGTAGCATATTTAATCAAGTTTTATATATCCGGGTGGGTTAGGGGATTGCGGGTCAAGCCCGCAATGACGAAAAGGAACAAGCCCATTATTCCCCAGTCCCAGCGGTTCTAGTTTCACTGACATAAATGTACAAAGAGGTTCAATAGCACATCTAATTCATTTATATATATCCGATGGGACAAGGGGCCGTTTTGATCCGGCATTCACCTTGTCCGTAAGCTGGTGGACAAATGCCGTTAGCCTCGGGCGTTATGTAATACTTCGCTACCCTAATTTTCAAATTCCTACATTTTCAAATGATCTTCCACCGCTTTGCACAAACCTGACCATGCGGGGCTGTATGTTGACGTAAAATCCTAAATAGCTGTAAAAAATTATCCGCTGTATGGATAGCATGCTCAAAAGTAGTATATTCGCATTTTCGTTTCAGTATGCTGAACATTAATAAATTAGTAAGGATTGCATTGCTAAAAACGTAAATCTGGCAGACGACATTTAGTAAAAACGCCACAGCTTTTATTCTTTTAAGTAAATTTGAAACGTAAATTTCTTTTAAAGTTTAATTTCCATAATTCTAATGCGATGAGAAAAAACAAAATGGCAATTATTATGCTCTGGGTAATCATGTTGTCGGGGATATCTTGCCAAAAAGATGATCTTGTATCTGTATCCGATAATCCCTTTGATCTATCTTCGGAAAACAAGAATGAAGTTCGAAACAAAATTATCGTTATCAGCGATTTGCATTTAGGAAATGATCTTTCGTATTCGGAATGCGTAACTCATTTACCAAGGTTGACTGAATTTCTAACTGAAATCAGAGAATCTAAAACAGTGAAGGAACTGGTTATTGCGGGTGATATGCTCGACGAATGGTATGTCCCATCCAGAACAGACACTTATGGGGGTAAAACACAGAAAGAGTTTATTCAGAAAATAGCAACTGCAAACAAAAGCGTAATTGATGTACTGAATGCTATCATCAGGGATGGAAATGTTAAGGTGACTTATGCTCCGGGGAATCACGATTTACTGGTAGAAAAAGAAAATGTAGATGCTATTTTACCGGGAATTAATCAGGCTCGCGATGCCGGAAAATTAGGAATAGGTACTTACCGACCCGATGGTTATCCTCAAATAGCCATTGAACACAGCAATCGATATGATTTTTTCTGTTCACCCGATCCCTATAGCAATCAGGATATTGCCTCAGGTTCTATTTTGCCTCCAGGCTATTTCTTTACAAGAATTGCAGTTAACTCTATCACCAATCCGCCCACTGCTGTCGGGGATACTACCCGGGTTCGGACGGTTACTCTGAACTCTACAGATGCAACACAAATAAACAATTATACCTATTACAAAACCTGGCAATATGTTTTAATGAGTTATATACCAGTGAAAGATAATTTTGAGGATAAAATTATCGTTACAAACATAGGTAATTATACAGGTAATTTTAGTGTAAATGATCTTGTCCCTTATAATAAAGCCGATGGGAGTATTAATATGACTTTATTTAGTGGTGCTTGCAATCAGGAAACCTGGGAGAGAAGATTAGCCTATAACAATGTTCCCGTGATGACTTCAGTTAAAGAAGCCATACCCGGAAGTCTGAGTTCAACCTATATAGATGCACTATCAAATACACAGTATTTTCAAAACGATACTTCAAAAGTACGTATTGTGGTTTTTGGGCATACTCATAATCCCACAATTAGGTCTTATGCCAATAAAAAAGGAGAATGTGTGTATGCAAACTCCGGAACCTGGATAGATAAAAAGATAAAAAAAGGAGAAACAGTTGATCAGGACATCCAAAATATGGACTTCATAGTTATCATGCCACTTTCAACTGATAGTAGCATGATAAAGGTGGAACGTTTTAAATATAGAAATGGTAAGCATGTTTCAATGGAAAGCAAATCTATCCAGTTTTAAACTGCCAGCCCCTACGGATTTAGGTTCGCAGAATTAAATGTACAAAGAGTATCGTTAGCGCATTTAATCAAGTTTTAAATATCCGGGTGGTGGGGGTTGCGGATCAAGCCCGCAATGACAAAAAGGAATAAGCCTAATACTTGTCCACGTTTGCCGATATGGAATAGTTCTGAGCGAAGCGGAGGCTTTCCGGCATGGAATTTCAATAAACAACATTGGAATACGTTGATGATTGATCCCTTGATATCTGGTGAGTTACTATTGTGAATTAATACCTCATTTATACGCATTGGTGATTGCACGTTTGCCCAAAATGCTAAGGGAGGAATGGGTTCGAAGAATGCCCATGCAAACGAAAATGGAGGCGGTATGCACTTTCTTTAAAATAAGTACTGACGTTTAAAGTAAAAATCAACTTCATTCGTCTTCAGGAATATGGAGACAACAGTAAATCTTTCAATGAATAGCAAAAAAAGGATTTCCATAACAAGTACTATTCAGCAATTTGGGAAAAACTTGTTCGGTTTTGTGCGCGCGAAAGTGAATACTACCGAGGATGCTGAAGATATACTACAAGATGTTTGGTATCAGTTAAGTAATCTGAATAATATTGCTGAATTGGAGAATGTGAGTGGCTGGTTGTATGAAGTAGCGCGCAATAAAATCACTGACAGATCGCGTAAAAAAACAAACCTGGCCTTAGAAGATTATACGTACTCAGGCAAAGAGGGAGAGTTTAATTTCAAAGAGATATTGTTACTTGACGATAATAACAATCCTGAATTAGAATTTTTCAAGGAACTGTTTTGGAAAGAATTTCAGAAGGCACTGGATGAACTGCCGCCAAATCAAAAAGAAGTATTTTTACTCAACGAAATGGAGGATATGACTCTGCAACAAATTGCTGAACAAAAAGGAGAAAATATTAAAACAATTATCAGTAGAAAGGGCTATGCAGTGAAGCATTTGCGCAATAAACTGAATTATTTATATAATGAACTGAATAGTTAGTTTATAGTTTATAGTTAATAGTTTATAGTTTATAGTTAATAGTTTATAGTTAATAGTAAGAGGTTTATAGTAAGAAGTAAAATTAAGAATATATGAACACATCGAATAATAAAATTTGCAGAAACAGAAAATGTTTCTTTTTCCCTTTACTTATCATAGGCATTTTCGTTCTGAGTGCTATCGTAATGGTTTTGTGGAACTTGATAATTCCGGGCATATCCACCTTATCGCCACTTAATTTCTGGCAAGCAATGGGTTTGTTGGTTTTATGCCGCATTCTGTTTGGAGGTTTCCATTTCAATCGCCACCACAGAGGTTTTCAACGTACCACCCATTTTGCACATGCAGCTTTCAAAGATAAATTTTTGAACATGACAGACGAAGAACGTCAGCAATTCAAAAATCAGTGGAAAAGCCGGTGTTGTAAATAAAAACTGCCTGTAAAAAATTAAGTTTCGAAAGTCCGTCTGCACTGATGGACTTTCTTTTTACAAAAAAAAAGCTGGTATAAAGTAAAACTGCCGTTCACAAGTCTTCAATTTCATAAGATAAAACGGAAAAAAATTTAAAAATAGTACAAATTAAAGATTTAAAACAAGAAATAATATGACAGAATTTTGGGAGTCGAGCTTTAGAGATAAACAAGAAATGTGGGGCTGGGAACCAGCTGATTCCGCAACTGAGACTTTAGAATTATTCAAAAAACACAAATTAAATAAAGTCCTGATCCCTGGATTTGGTTACGGAAGAAATGCCAAAATTTTTAATGACAATGGATTCAAAGTAACCGGGATTGAGATTTCTGAAACTGCAATTGACTTAGCAAAAAAACACTTTGGAGATAGTATAAAAGTATATCACGGTTCTGTTAGTTCTATGCCTTTTGATCATGAATTATATGATGGCATCTTCTGTTATGCTTTAATCCATTTATTAAGTGCAAAAGAAAGAATAAAACTGATTGATGATTGTTATAATCAACTGAGCCCTAATGGATACATGGTTTTTGTCTCCATTTCAAAAATGGATTTTAGATATGGACAAGGAAAAGAAATAAGCAAAGACAGATTTGAATCCTGGCCTGGTCTTAATTTATTCTTTTATGATTCAGATTCTATTCAATCAGAATTTGGTAAATATGGCTTAATTGATGCTGAAATCAGGAATGAACCGATAAAGGATTTGGGAGATAAACCCTCACAGAGATTTTGGTATATCATCTGCAAAAAGGGAAATGGATAAAAATACCGGTGCCCAAAACAGGACTCGAACCTGCACAGCCTTACGACCACTAGTCCCTGAAACTAGCGTGTCTACCAATTCCACCATTTGCGCATGTAAAACTTAAAAAACGAGGATAAAATACCCAGTGCCCAAAACAGGACTCGGATCTTGTAATTAAAAAAGAACAAAAATTCAGAGCTAATTGGCCATACTTTATTACAGACTTTAAGCCTGAATATAAAAACAGATCTTGAAAGTCCATCAGAAATGATGGACTTTCATTTTTTCATAAAAAATATGTCATCGTTTTAAAGTAAAATTTATATTCATACGTCTTCAATGATACAGGACTTAAATGAATTAAAAATTTTAATTAAACAAAATGACAAAATCAATTTTATGTACAGTAGTGACCGGGATTCTGGTAGGTGCAGCAGCCTATTTTATGCCCCATTTATTACTCGGGGTATTTATTTTCGTTGGGATTATAGGGCTGCTGCATTGTGGTTGTAGAAGACACGGTTGTTGTGGACATGGTCGCAATCATAGATTTGAGATGATAGATAAAATCAGATCGATGAGCGAAGAAGAATATGCCGAATTCAAAAACAATCATGGAAAAGCTTGTTGTTCAAGGTATCATTCAGATAGTAATGGATGTTGTTCAAGTGACTCCAAAAAAACGAAACAACCGGGTAATTAATCCTTTAAAAATAAATAAAATGCATAGAAAATCGAGATTTTTAGTAGGATTGGCCACTGCCGCCATTACATTTGGATGTTTCTGGTTCAGCATGGGTGCAGATCACTTCAACCGGGGGCATAAGCTCTGCGAACGCGAACAGTGCTGTATGATGGAAGAACACCACAGACATTGTTGTGACGAAAGTAAAGAAATACATGCTGATAAAGTTATTATTGTAAAGGAAGTTGTAAAAACAGACTCCATTAAAAAATAAGCATTTACGCTATTCAAGAACCCTTTTGTTCCCTGGCAAGGGAACAAAAGGGTTTGAGTTTATCAATAACACACAATTAAAATGCTACAAAACATCGAAAAAATTATCAGAGTTCGAAAATCCGTCAGAACGTTCGAAAACAGAGTCATTGAACCTGAAAAGAAAAAATTAGTCCTCGATTTTATGGATACTAATTCAGTTGGGATATTCGGGACTAAAGTTTATTTCTACTGGATAGATGCCAGCACTGAGGAATTTAAAAACCTGAAGTTAGGAACCTATGGTGTTATTTCTGGGGCTAACTATTTTATTACCGGAAAAACTGCTGATTCGCCTCAAAACTTCGAAGACTTTGGTTATTGCATGGAGAAAGTGATTTTATATTGTGCCCATTTGGATCTCGGTACTTGCTGGCTCGGAGGTACATACAAAAAAACTGCTTTCTCAACAGCCATAGATTTAAAAGACGATGAAATAATTCCGGCTGTAACTCCGGTTGGGAACTTTGGCCATAAAAAAAGCCTGGTTGACAAGCTATTTAGATATGTAGCAGAAGCCGATAAAAGAAAACCTTTCGATGAATTGTTTTTCTCTCAGACATTTTCTCAAAATCTGAGCGAAAACGAGAAAGAAAAGTATGGATTTTTCCTTGAAATGATACGTTTGGCTCCTTCGGCTTCTAACAAACAACCGTGGAGAATTCTGTTGAAAGATAATATGTTTCATTTTTATCTGAAACGAACACCAAATTACGACAAAACAATTAAGCATGCCGATTTACAACGAGTGGATATAGGAATAGCCATGTCGCATTTTGAGTTGGCACTGGCTGAGAAAAATATTGCTTTTAAATGGCATATTAAAAATCCAACAATTGAATTGGATGAAACTACAGTGTACATTGCAAGCTGTGCGATTAACTAAAACCGGAATAGAAACAAGTCCTGATTCTTTTTTTTTGACGCCCGTCCGGTGACGCCCGAAATGAAGAAAAGGTACAAATAAAAAACGGCTGAACTTCATTTACGAAGTTCAGCCGTTTTTTTTTAATAAATTAGAAGGGAGATATCTGATTTTTTATTTCAGCTTCACCGGATCAATTCCTTTATGGGTAGGAATGGTTTGTTTGATGCTGCCATCGGCGTTGAATTCGAGTTTGTCGATGCATACTTCGCGGTTGTAGCCGGCTGCATCGCCCATGGTAATTCCTTTCGGATAATTAAAGCGGTGGTACACGATATACCATTCGTCTTTTCCGGGGATCTGGAGTACCGAATTATGGCCGGTTCCAAATATGCCCGCTTCTTCATCTTTGGCAATAACCAGGTTGTTGGCCGGAATGGTGAATTCCCCAAGCGGAGAATTGGAAGTGGCATAACGTACCCGGTAATTGGGGCTGCGTGTATCGTCTTCTGACCACATAAAGTAGTAAACGCCTTTGCGGTAAAATACGTAGGTTCCTTCGCGGTAAGTTCTGTCGGGTTTCAGCATGGTAAGTGTTTCCTCTTTGAGGGACGTCATGTCCTCGTTCAGTTCTGCTCCGGCCATAAAACCGTTGCCCCAGTACAAATAACTCTTTCCGCTTACCGGGTCGGTAAATACATCCTGATCAATGACCTGACCATTGACTCCCTTGGGCCGCTCGGCAATCAGGGGTTTGCCTAAATCAACAAAGGGTCCGGTGGGATTATCGGAAACAGCCACGCCCACCTTTTGTGCGGCGGTGAAGTAATAGAAATATTTATACTGACCGTTTATTTTCTTTTCCACTATGCAGGGTGCCCAGGCGTTGCGGTTTGCCCACGTTACATCTTTGCCCAGTTGAATGATGATACCTTCGTCGGTCCAGTCCACCAGATTATCGGACGAAAAACATTTGAAATAGTTACCCGACCAATTGGTAAAGCCGTCGCTGGTAGGGTAGATATAAAATTTACCGGTCTTTTCGGAATACAAAACATCGGGATCGGCATAAAAACCGTTCAGTACAGGATTGTGTGCCTCTTTGACTTCAACCTGATAGGTGGTAGTTTCATTACCTTTAATTTTAATAGTGTATGGTACGGCGCCTTTAGTGAAATCGGCAGACGATTTTGGTTTTACGCTTACACCCGGGTATTTATTGAATTCAGGATTGAAAGAACGTAAATTGGTATGGGCTTTTACCGGAAAATAGACTTTATGATTTGCGGTATCTAAAGAAATATTGTTCCTTTTCAACGAGTTGGAATGAGCCGAACCGATCACTTCAGCGGCGGTAACCCATTTGTCGGACAATTTTTTAGCTTCTTTTGCGCTGATGGGTAAAACGGTTCCGTGACGCGGATGAAAATCCATGCTTACTTCCTGATCTACCACTTTGAAGTTGTCCAGATCATCGCTTTTGGTAAATTGATACTTCCCTTTTTTATACACGTCGTACATCAATATCCATGAATTGGAATCATTCAGTTTGAAAACGCTTGCACCTTCCACGGCATCGGTGGTTTGCTGCAGGTATTTGTCCTGCAACACATAGCCTTCGGTCAGTTTGTCGGAAACTGCTTTTTTAATGCCATTTCCATTTCCTTCGGTTTTAAAGAAGAGATTGTATTTTCCCTTGTTGTAGATAATGTCACCATCGATACAGGCCGAATGAGTAGGACTGTAGAATAATTGCTTAGGTGTTGATTCCAGTTTGGTGAAACTTTTGTTGGCATAAGCGTAATAGATTTTGTCCGGCTCATTGCCCGAACGCATCGACCAGTAAACCATGTATTTCTTTACCGAAGCATCGTAGAAGGTTTGCGGAGCCCACACGCGGGTAACGGTTTTGAATTCAGGGAAAACAGTAGGAATATGAATGGTTGTGGAGGTCCAGTCGACTAAATTAGTTGATTTTAGCAATACCATGCCGCGGTTCGAATCCCATCCCAGTGATGCCATCATATCGGTAACTACCATGTAAAAGCTTTTGCCATCGGCACCGCGCAAAATGTGAGGATCGCGAACGCCACCGCTTAGACTTATTTTGTCAGAGCCTATTACCGGTTTGTCCTGATTCAGGGCTTTGTAATTGTAGCCATCGCTACTCAGTGCAAAGCGAATTTGTTCACCGTCCTTTTGGTCGCCGGTGAAGTAAACAAAAAGGTATGAGCTGCTTTTGCTGACCTTAGCGGCTTGTGAGTTGATAGTGGGTAAAGATGAACCTAAAATCAAACAGATACCAAGCCATAGTTTTTTGTTGGTGAATAACATGTTGCGTTTTTAATTAATATAGTTTATTATTCAGAGGATAATTTCTTCAATATGTGTAACTCTGAACTGCTTTTAAATGAAAAATTTCTTTTTAAAAACAGTTCAGTGAGACATTGATTCTTTTTTAGTATAGAAAAGCTTGTTTAGAACTTAAACGCCTTCTTTTCAAGGAAGAAACGATAGTCTTTTACCATCCCTTTGGTACTTTTGTCGGTGCGGGGCAGAATTCTAAAACCTTTTACATTGATTTCTTTACCCATATCGATAACTACCTGGTGCGGATGATTTGCTTTGTCGCCTATTTTTGTTTGCCAGATAATAGATTCCTGAATATCAAATAACTTATCGGCTCCGTTGGCGGCTTTGACTGTTTCTTCGCTATCCACAAATACTACTTTCCAGTTAATGGAAGAAATAGCTTTGCCATCTTCGCCTATGATTTCAAATTCGGCAGCTGAAGTGCTGTTGTCGTTTGCATCCTGTGCATTTAATGCTTCGAAGCAGAAATATCGTCCTGTAGTCAACTCATTCAGATTAACTGTTTTCCAGCCGCTTTCGGCAGGGAAAGTTCCCGTAATAACAGCATTCACTCCGTTTAGATTCAGACTTTTGGCACCCTTTTGTTGTTGGTTATCATCTTTTCCCATAACATCCAGGATGGCATGATCCAGTCCGGCAATGCTGGCGGTAACAGGTTTGTCTATATCCAGCACAATGATTTCGTTCACTCCTTTTTTCAGATAGCAACCGGGTACACAAAGTGTTTGGGTGGGTCCTATCTTCCAGAAACGACCTAAATTATGTCCGTTCACCCATACCATTCCTTTGCCCCATGAACTCATATCGAGGTAAGTATATCCGGTCTTGGCAAGCTTGAAAGAAGCTTTGTACCAGGCCGGTCCGGTGGCGGGTTTGGTGCTGAATTTGGCTTTTGTCTGAAACTTGTAATCAACCGGTAAATTATAGATAGTCCAGTCTTTCAACTCTGTTTCTGTTTTTCCGTCCGAGAGCAATACTTTGTCTGTAATTCCTTTGCGGTCGATAATGGCTTCACCATAATTTACGCGTCCCATACCTTCTACCAAAATATCCAGGCGGGAATTTGCTCCTAATACAGGGATTTCCACCGTTGTTTCTCCTCTGCGGCGATCGAGTTTACCAACGGCTTTTCCGTTAATAAATATGGTTGCCCAGTCGTGTACCTCTTTAATGATCAGCGTTTGTTTGTGATTGCAGGCTTGCAGTTGTTTTCGGTAAATGATAGAGCCCCAACCCTGATCGAAGAATTCCATGGTTTGAATGTTAGCCGATTTTTTGGCAACAGGCAGATTATCGAATACATTAGCTCTTTGTGTAAAGGCGATAGTAGGAATGGTAATTATTTTTTCGGGATTTTGAGGTATTTCCGGCAATGTTTCACCTTCCTGCAGATAGTTTTTTAGCATATCGCGGATAGCGTAGAACTTATCGGTTGGGTTTCCACCTTCATCAATGGGTGCATTGTAATCGTACGACGAAGTAGTGGGAGCGTAGGCCGGAGCATTAGCACCCGCCCATTGGCCAAAGGTTGTTCCACCATGTGCCATATACAGACTAAATGATATCCGTCTGTCCATCATGTCTTTCAGACTGCCGATAAAACTGTTGATATCGCGGGTTTCGTGTGGACGACCCCATTGATCGAACCAGCCTGTCCAGTATTCACCACACATTAATGGCGAAGTTGGATTCATTTCTTTGAATTTACGGAACTGATCGTCGATATTTGAGCCTGCACCAAAGTTCAGTGCATTAACGGCACCATCCAGTTTATAACGAAAAAAGTTAGATGACCAATCGCAACGAAGCAGTTGCACTTTGTCGAAACCAGCTTCGCGGATATTATCGCGCATTGCTGCCATGTATTTCCCATCGCTGCCCCAGGTTCCATATTCATTTTCTACCTGTACCATCACGATGTTTCCACCATTTTGAATCTGCAACGGCGCCAATTGTTTTCCGGCTTCGTTCAGATATTTCTTGGTCCGTTCCATAAAGTAACTGTCCGAAAGACGTCGTACCTGAAGATCTTTCTTTTTCAACAGCCACCAGGGAAGTCCTCCCATGTCCCATTCGGCACAAACATAAGGTCCGGGACGAACGATGCAATACATACCGTTCTTTTGAATGAGGCGAACAAATTCGGCCACATCATTTTGCCCCGTAAAATCGAAAATACCGGGAGTTTGCTCATGTATATTCCAAAAGAGGTAAATACAAATGGTATTCATTCCCATGGCTTTACACATTTTTAAGCGATGATCCCAATAAGCCCGGGGTATACGGGTGTAATGCAGTTCACCTGCCCTGATAATAAATGGTTTATCGTTGAGCATAAACTCGTTTTTACCTGCTACGAAGGTGCCGGGTTTATTTTCCTGAGCGTTTGCAGAACAAACTGCAAATAATAGTAATATGGACAAAAGAAATTTATTCATTCTATTTCGTTATTTTTTAATTTCGGTCAAAAGGTACTTATGTATTGGAATTTATTTTTCTACGAATCTCACCATTTCGGAAGCGGCAAGTAAAAAGGCACCCACTCCAAAATTAGCGGTTGAATTAGCATCAACCACCTGTCCCGGTATTGCCTTTTCGCCTATGGGTTGTACATATCCCACTTTTCCGTCGGATTGTAATGCCACCGTTGACAGGTATTTCCATCCTTTCATGGCTGCCGGGCGATACTTGCACTCACTCAGATAACCGTTGTTTATTCCCCAAAGCAATCCATAGGTAAAGAAAGCGGTTCCGCTGGTTTCAGGTCCGGGAGCATGTTGTGGATCGAGCATGCTGCGCGTCCAGTAACCTTCTTTTTGTTGAGAACGGACAATAGCTTTTGCCATGTCGCGGTAACGTTTAATAAAAAAGTCGCGGTGTTTATAGTCTTTCGGCAGATCTTTAATCACTTTGGCCAGACCGGCAAATACCCATCCGTCGCCACGTGCCCAGAAATCTTTCTTGCCGTTTGTGCTTTTATGTTTGGGATACACATACTTGGCATCCCTGTAGAATAGTCGGGATTTGGCATCATACATGATGCTGTCCGAATAAGTAAAGTATTCGTATAGTTTATCCAGGTAAAGTGGATTGCCAGTGACCTTGTACAATTTTGTCATTACCGGCATAACCATATACAAGCCATCGGACCACCACCAGTAATCGTTACGGGGAGTGCTCATTTCGTATTCCATCACTTCACGGGCACGGGCAATCTTATTACTGTCGGGTGCCAGGTTATACAAATCGATGTAAGTCTGGAAGCAAATTTGCCAGTCACCAAACAATACATGGTTATCTGTTTCACCGTAGGTATATTTCCACTTCGTTTTATCGCCCGATTTGGCTCCTTTCCACTGATTGTGCTCAGCCCATTTTTCGGAATACTGACGATATACTTCGTTTCCGGTAATGGAATAGGCTTCCATATTTCCGGTATGATAAGCTGCAACGTCCCAAAAAGGATTGCCGGGTGTAGGATGAGTAGATTGCCAGTAGTTATTTACTTTCTCTATGGTGTTAACGAGTTCCTGTCTGGACGGTTTCTTTTGTGAGTAAACATTCAGGCAAGTCATCATCAATAGAAAAAGAAAAGTTTTTTGTAATTTCATTTTTAACTGTTTTACGAATAAGATTGGTTGTTATTCTGTGTCTTAATATTTTTCTGTTTACGGTGCTGATATTTAAAATAATATATGAATATTCGATTGATCATACTTATTTGAAGTTCTTATCTGCAAAACTACAATATCAAAATAAAATGAAAGTCGAGAAATCGTTCAATAAGGTCGAAGATTAATCTAAATAAAAAATATACGGCAATCCTATGCAGTATCAGGCATTCTATGTTTTCCTTTTTTGGTTTCGGCCCAAAATTTCGTTATTATAATTTGCAGAATGTCAGCTGTTTGTAAAACAATGAAAGAATAATAGCCGAATTCTTAACTCTTGGCAGTCTGTTTTGAATTAACTATAATCATCTGATTAATTGTTTATTCTTGCCTCTGCTGCTACAATTTTGGCATTATATTACACTGACGTGAATTATAGAATAGATTGTTATTTCAAAAACTTCTGCTTTATTGACTGTTTTTTCACCCTTGTTTCTTTTTCTTAGAATTACTTTTGGCTTAGTCTAATTTAAGTAGGTTTTTTAATGTTTAAATTAAGAATGTAAATTTAGACCTTTTATTTTTAATAGGCAATTAAATGATCGTTTAAGCCCTTTAACTATCAATTTATTTTGTTAATTAAATAAAATTAATTAAATTCACTATTCCTACATCTAGTTACTTACTATTGAAAAACAAATATTAATGAATAAATCGTCTGCATTCCGTTCCCTATCGATAGTTTTAGTTATCCTTTTATTTGCCAACTATTCTGTTTTCGGTCAAATAAATATTGCTCCACTGGCTACGAGTTCTACATCCTATATTTCTTCGTGGGAAACTTTAAGTGCCCTCAACGACGGATTTGAACCATCCGGTTCCAGTGATCATTTGCACGGTGCTTATGGCAACTGGCAAAGTGGAGTGACCAACCATACCAATTGGGTGCAATACACTTTCCCCGATTATTATAAGATTTCGCGCAGCGATGTTTATTGGTGGACCGATTACAATGGAATCGCCATCCCGTACAACAGTTTTATACAATATTGGAGTATTAGTCAAAATACCTGGGTTAATGTAAGCCATCCGGATGCATACGGTTTTGAAATAGACAAATATAACAGGACTAATTTTGATGCCGTTTTAACCAATAAAATTCGAATGAGTTTCGTAAGTGTTAAGGCACAAGGCATACTGGAATGGAAAGTTTTTGGTGAAAAAGGAGAACAAATTCCTTCCCTGTCAACCATATCGATTAGCCCGGCTCTATCCAAAGGTACAACCAGCACAATAACCGTTACGGCGCGTAATAAAAACAGCATTCCGGTGAGTGGGTATGTATTTAAACTGGATGCTATTGTTTCGGATGCTTTATCTCAAAACAAAGAAGTTTACCTGATAAACGGTCAGTCAACTTCAGAGAATATAGGAAATATGGCTTTGCCAGCGACTAATGTGGCAGGACAGGTCGCTTTTAATGTAACTATGCCCGCTGTCATTGATCCTACCGATGGCATAGAACTGGCATTGAAATTTAACGAAGAGCATACTCTTTTAAAAAGTTATAGACTCTTTGAAACCGGACTTACTGCACCGACTTTAAGCGCGGACGTTACATCGAATACGGTTGATAATGATATTGAACTTACTTTTACCGACAATGAAGCCTGGCGGATTGCCATTTCGGGCGTTACGGTTGGTGAAACTGCCCTGGATCAAGCCGATTTTACTTTTTCTGCTGGGAAAATCACACTAAAACCTTCAGCCGGAAATGGATTGTCAACGGTAGGGGTGAAATTAATTGCAGTTACAGCAGCCGGATACAACAAGGTTCAGGTATCGCAAAACCTGCGCGTAGGTGCTGTTGATTTCCAACAGTCAACTGTGAGCTCGCAACTTAAATTATTCAAATCGGCCACTATTCCGGTGACGGTGAAAGCCGCCGACCGGTTTGGAAATCCTGTTTCGGGCTATGTTTTCAACTGGGATGCTACAGTTATTAATAGTACTACTTTAAATAATGAAAAATATTTTGTCAACGGAGACACGGTAACTACTTCTTTGACCGGCCATACGCTGAAGGCAACCAACGCATCCGGCCTGACCAGTTTTATGGTAAGCATTCCTGCTGTGGTCAATATGAATGATGGCATTCAAATTCAGGTAAAAACGGCTACCGGCGAATCTGTTCAACCCATTATCCGTTATGTTGCGCTATCCACCGAGAAACAAATTTATGTAGATTATAAGTTGAGGACTTTCGAATGGAGTTACAGTAAATCGGCGCAGTCCGATAACTTCATTATCTTTTGGGGAAATCTGGTTGGCACTGACCCGCTACATCCTGCTAATGGCAGTACAGCCATTGCTTTCGATCCCGTAAATATTCTTAATTTGCTCGAAAATAATCTGACATTGTATGTTGATTCATTTAAATTTATTCCCAATAAGAATGAAGGCAATATGGGCAGATACAAGTTTCAGGTAGTTATTACCGATACCTGGAACAATAGCGGCTATGCAAACGGATATGCCAACGGTGGATCGACGGATGGTGTAATTGGTGCCATGTGGGTTCACCCCAGTGCTACCGGTGGAAGCGGTTTTGTACTTTCTCATGAGTTTGCTCATATGTGTCAGGCAATGATACCCATTCAATATCCGGGTAAGGGCATTCTGGATCCTTCGGATAAAAGCTACAACCTGGGAATGTTTTGGGAATCGCATGCTAACTTTATGGGATTCACGGCAAGCGGAGATGTGGAACGTGCCAATCCACAGCGTTTTGTAAATACGGCCATGATGAATTTCAGCTCTACGAGCCATTATTACGAGAACAATTATTTCCTGCAATATCTTTACGATAAATACGGTATGGAAACAATCAACAAGATATGGCAAAACGCCACGCAGGGTATGCACCCGCTCCAATCGTTTAAAGCTAACAAGGCATTTTCGCAAAGTCAGTTGAACGATGAATTTGGTTCGTACGCCATGCACAATGTGACCTGGGATTATTCCATTAAAGATAAAATATCCAGGGTGCTTAAGAATCAGGGTTACCCGGTTGTCTGCCGAGAATATACTTACCTGGATAAATCGAATATTGATACAGCTGTCTATGTTGTACCCCGATATATGGCGCCGGCCGATTACGGATATAATATCATTCCGTTGTATCCCGATGCAGGAGCAACTAAAATTACCGTAAATTTTGCAGGTTATGCCAATGCAAATTCCGGTGGGGCCGGTTGGCGTTATGGTTTTGTTGCTGTCGACAAGCTGGGCGTGCCCCGTTACAGCGATTTGTCTTCGTCAACTACCGGTGATGCTGTTTTTGATATTACTGCCGAAGATGTTTCACTTTATCTGGTGGTTACCGGTGCACCGGCACAACATCACAATTATGTGTGGACGCCGGGTTGGCCCAAGGTTTATCGTTATCCATACAGTTTGAAAATGACAGGAGCTGTTCCTGCAGGTTACAAAGCAGGTTACAACAGCCAGAAAGCAGATTATCCGCTTGGCAAAAATCATACAAACGGAGGCGGATGGGTTGCTTCCACCGCTACTGTTGCTTCCACCGTTTATGTTGGACCCAATGCTCAGGTGCTTGGCACTGCCAATGTTTCGGGGAAAGCACGCATTGAGGATTATGCCATAATCACAGACAAAGCTGTAATTAGCGGTAACGCCATCATCAGAGGGAATTCCATGGTGGGTTCAACCTCCAAAGTCAGGGAGAATGCCATAGTCGAAAAATCGGCCCGTGTGTTCTACACCAGCGACATTTATGGTAATGCCCTGATTACAGGGAGTGCCATTGTATATTCCAGTGCCGTATCGGGTTATGCCGTGGTGAAAGATCTGGCCTGGCTGAATAATGCAACACTCTCGGGGACCATTCTGGTGGGTGGCGACGCCGAAGGTTTTACGAGCTGTACTTCAGGTATATACCTTCAAAGCTATGGGTTGCGTAACTGCGACGGACTTGAAATTCAGGCACTCAACGGCGATGTCAATCCAGTGATTCCGGAATATGGAAGCGCGCTCAGCAGACCGACGCTGGCGGCAACAGCCATCACCCAAAATTCGGCGACATTAAACTGGACAGCTTCTTCCGGCGGGGTGGGCAATTTTTCTTATCTTGTTTTAAACGGAACAACGGTGATAGCCAAAACGCAGGATCCCATTTTTGTATTAACAGCACTTCTCCCGAAAACCACCTATAAATACACCGTCATTGCGCGTGATAACGAGGGAAACCAATCGGCCAAAAGTAATGAATTGACGGTAGTCACCGACTCGGTATATTCCGGAGTCAACGATGTGGCTAAACCCGAAGGTTATAAGTGTTACCCAAATCCGGCTAAAGGAAATGTCACACTCGAATGCGAAGGTACTGCCGTTGTAAAAATTTATGATAATCTTGGGAGGTGCGTCTATAATGAATTCTTTACAGGCAGTACGAATATTCCAACCAGTAAAATTGGCAGTGACGGCCTTTATGTAGTTCAACTCACCCTGGGAAAGAAAGTAGTGACCGATAAATTAATGATACTTTCGTCGGACTCTGGTTTAAAACAGTAAAAATTAAAATCAGCAAGAGAATTCAATAATTTTCTTGCTGATTTTGTTTTTGATTCCAGCCTCAATTTCGGCCAGGCAGTTAACCGCTCCATCTCCATTGTTTAAATCTGACAACAATGGATAAGGAAAGGTTGCCGTTGTTTATTTCCTTAAATTAAACGATTCATAAGTAGGTAATTGCCTTTCTGTATCCAATTTTTGGTTGTGCTTTCCTTTCCTATTATGCAATGAGTACGCATTCCGTCTAGGTTAAATCATATCCTCATTTGAAACGTATATCCTCATATTTGATTATTATTTCATCTCTATTGGCTGTTTTTTCATTTACATTTGTAAAATAAATTTTCTATTTATTGGGTTGGTAAAGTCATTCAGTAGCTTCTGTTCCTAAATTGAACCAGCTATCTTTATTCTTTCGAAATAACTTGCTATAGTTACTTGAAACTGCGCAATACATTTAAAATCTTGTCACAACATCTTAAATTATAAGCTTATGAAATTTAATCTTACACGTTTGCTTTTTCTTGTCTGTTTATTTGGGATAAGTGTTATGCACGTTCAATCGCAAACAATTTTTTTAGATATAAAAAAATGGGATGATACACAGAAGAGTTCCGAGTTGAGTACATTGAGAAAAATGACTTTTTCAGGCACCAATCTGATTTTAAACTATTTGACCGGTATCAATGAAACTGTTGAAACTTCGTCCATTCGCAAAATGGTGTTCAGTTCTTTTACCGGAATTGAATCAAATATGGAAGATGCTCATGCTATACAGATTTATCCAAATCCTTCCACCGATTACATTTTCCTGAAAAACCTGCCCGAAGGAGATGCTTCTATAGACGTTTATTCTATAAATGGCATTCAAATTATGAATCAACGGCTTCATTCGGCGAATGAGCAGATTGATCTAAGCCGCTTATCCAAAGGAATCTATTTTATTAAAGTCAACACTAAAGTACTGAAATTCACGAAACTATGAAAAAATACGGACTCATTTTTATTAGCATATTATTTATTTTCACCCTGTTTGCTCAGAAAACGCTTAATATCTACAAAGCAGATTTGTCGGTGCTGAATTTGATCGTTTCTTCCATTGATAGTATTCAATTCAGTACCAATCAGACTGTACTCGATATTCACAATCCCGACAATTCGGTGACCAGCGTTCCGGTTTCGACCATTGATAGTTTAACCTTCACCGATGGTGTTTCGCCTGCCTTGCCGGTGATAGTTACTTCAGCTGTAAGTGCAGTTTCGTACACCACTGCTCAAACCGGTTTTACCATCCAATCCATTGGTGGAACTACCATTCTGGAGAAAGGAATTTGCTGGAGCACAACCGAAAATCCAGGTTTGACCGATAATAAAGTAATATCAGCTTCCTCTTCTAACAGTTCATCCGTTAGCCTTACCGGGTTAACTCCCGGATCTGTGATATACATTAGAGCCTATGCAACGAACCTTACCAAGACTTCGTTTGGTGAACAAATCAGTTTCACAACATCAAGCTACAGTTTAGCCCTTGTAGAAACGGTATCGGCAGTATACAATTACAGTACGAATAAAGTTACCTGCGTCGGTAATGTGAAAAACAACGGAGGTTGCGGTTCCATTATTGAACGGGGCGTATGTTGGTCTACAACAAAGACTCCTACCATTGCCGACAGTAAATACGCGAGTGGAGCTTCGGTTGGTCAATATTACGCCATGATGTCTAATTTGAGTCTGAATTCCACCTATTATGTTCGCGCCTATGCAACCAATTGTGCCGGTACAGCCTACGGAGCAGCACTGAGTGTGAAACCGCTTATGGGAAATGTTACTTATACGCTGGATATTGATTCAGCTGCAAATCCGGTGCCTTACCGCATGATAAAAATCGCCATGGACAGCGCCTGTGTGTATTACAACAGATATACCCCGTTCAGATGCAATATCTACGTGTATTACAACGCCGGGATACCCACAGCTCAGGCCAGTTATCATGGTTCTATCGGTTTCGGGCCGAACACACGGTATATGTGGGTGGGAACAGCCATACACGAAATGGCGCATTTTATGGGATCAGGAACAACAACAGCCTGGCAGGCTAAAGTGGTAGGTGGCGTTTGGACCGGAACTACAGCATCTGCTTTGTTGAAAACTCTCACCGGTGAAACCCTGAAAGGAGATTCTCAACACTTTTGGCCTTATGGTATCAACCAAAAAGAAGAAATTACCGGATTGGGTGCTGCTGCCGCTCAGGCCAATGGTTTAGCTACTGCCACTAAACTGGTGAAAGCCATGGTCATTGACGATGCTCGTTTGCCAACCAGTTGGTAAATAATTTTTGGTAAATCAGCTTACTCATTTCCGGGCAAGCTGATTTATCCGTTTATCAACAGAAATAAAATACAACATACATGAAATCACGCATTTTCGCTTTCCTGATTCTTTTGTTACTTCCGGGTATAGCTTTTTCTCAACCAAAGCTTACGCTGGATGTAAACAGAACCGGCGTTGCAGTTAGTCCCACTCATTACGGAATATTTTTCGAAGACATAAATCATGCGGCCGATGGAGGTTTGTATGCCGAGTTGATCAGGAATCGCTCGTTCGAAGATACAACAACTCCAGAATACTGGACTGTGACCACCCAAACCGGAGCAACTGCCACGGCCAATATTGAAACGTCGAATCTGCTGAATGTCAATCAATCAAAAGCCTTAAAACTTACAGTAAGTAATCCTACTCCCACTGCACGGGCCGGCATTTACAATCCGGGTTTTTGGGGGATACATGTTGTCGACGGGCAACAATACAAGTTATCGTTCTTTGCAAAAAGAGATGCCACTTTCAATGGCGCCATAACGGCATCGCTCGAGAGCAGCTCAGGCGTGAAATATGCACAGGCAACCGTAACCGACTTAGGAACGAACTGGCAGAAATATACCGTCACGCTTACTGCTGCCGGAAATAATACAGCCGCCCGTTTTGTGCTTTCTACCACATCTACCGGAACGGTTTATTTCGATGTAGTATCCTTATTCCCACCAACTTTTAATAACCGTGAGAATGGTTTACGACCAGAGTTAGCGCAATTGCTGGTTGATTTGAAACCTACATTTATGCGTTTCCCGGGTGGCTGTTTTGTGGAGGGAGATGTGCTGGCTAACCGCTTTCAGTGGAAAAAAACCATAGGTAATATTGAAAATCGACCTGGGCACAGCAATCTTTGGGGTTATCGCACGTCCGATGGGATGGGATACCACGAGTTTTTACAACTTTGTGAAGACCTGAAAGCAGAGCCGCTTTATGTTGTCAATGTAGGACTTGCTCACAACGATAATCAGGCATACAACGTGTTAAACGATTACATTCAGGATGTGATGGATGCCCTGGAATATGCCAACGGCTCGGCTGCCACTACGTATGGTGCTATGCGTGTGGCTAACGGACACGCCGAACCATTTAATATCAACTATATTGAAATAGGGAACGAAAATTATCATGGAGATAATTACGGTAACAGGTACCTGCAGATATACAACGCCATAAAAGCCAAATATCCGGCCATGCAATGTATAGGAAACGTTGCTGCCTGGGGAACAGATAATCCGACATGGACTTTCACCCATCCGGTGGAACTGTTGGACGAGCATTATTACCGGAGTCCACAGTGGTTTATCAATCAGTTTAATAAATATGACACGTATAACCGCAGGGGTGCCAAAATCTATGCCGGAGAATATGCAGTTACCTCGGGTTGTGGCAACGGAAATCTGATTGCAGCCATTGGAGAAGCCGTATATATGGCCGGAATGGAAAATAATTCGGACATGGTTACCATGAATTCATACGCACCCATATTTGTGAATGTGAACGACCGGAAATGGAATCCGGATATGATCTGTTACAATGCTTCGACGGTTTATAATACTCCATCGTATTATGTTCAAAAAATGTTTGCCAATAACATTGGAACAGTCACCATTCCGGTGAAAGATTCTTTGAACGTGAAAGTGAATCCCATAACCGGCTCCATCGGGCTGGGAACCTGGTCCACCAAAGCCGATTATTCGGATGTAACGGTGAAAAACAGCCTTGGGAATACCGTTTTTTCGGACTCGTTTGCCAGTACAGCCAACTGGACTCCGGGTACAGGAACCTGGGCGGCGACAGGGGGAATTTACTCCCAAACATCCACTTCCACCGATTGCCGTTCCATTGGCAAAGCCATTTCTGATTCTGTTTATACTTATTCTGTAAAAGCCCGTAAAACAAGTGGGAGTGAGGGCTTCCTGATTGTTTTCGGTTATAAAGACACAAATAATTATTACTGGTGGAATATAGGCGGATGGGCAAATTCAAAACACGCTATCGAACAATGTATTGATGGATCAAAAAGTACCTTGACATCTGTTTCGGGAAGTATAAATACCAATCAGTGGTACGATATCCGTGTAGAAGTTACAAAATCAAGTGTATTGTTTTACCTGGATAATGTATTGAAACATACCCTGGACAATTCTGCAACACGCATACTTTATACTTCGGCAACGCTGGATGAAAACAATCATCAATTATTCCTGAAAGTGATTAACCCTTCCACTGCCGATGTAATAGCCGGTATTAATTTAAAAGGAGTGGCTAATGAGGGTCTGAGTGGTATGGCTACTGTGCTTTCTTCCGGAAATGGCTTGGACGAAAATTCTCTTGCCAATCCAACCAATATAATTCCGGTAACTTCAGTTCTCGATTCAGTAACAAAAGCTTTCAATTACACATTCAAAGCCAATTCAGTTACGGTATTGCAACTGAGAACTTCGGTGGCCAGTGGCATTCAGACTCAAAAAAAAAGTGAAAACGGATTGACTGTTTTTCCGAATCCTGCCAGCGATTTTGTTTATGTGAAAGGGTGGGACGATGGAGAAGTTTCGGTGGTGATTCATACCCTCGAAGGACAAACGATATTCAAGGCGAAAGTCAATAACGGCACTAAGGTCGATTTGTCTTCCATAAAACCTGGTATATATATGCTGGAAGCGCAGGCAGGAAACCAAATAAGTACCACCAAATTGATAAAGGAATAGATGGAATGGCTCAACATGTTGAACTATTCCGATAATGAATAAAAACAATTTTGCATTTAGCCAATTTTTCAGGTATACAGAAAATCCTAACTATAAATATTTAATTAAATTTCAAATTTTACGATCACAATGAGAAGCATACAATTAAACAGGCTTAAATTTTCGGACATTTCGTCCCATGTGAAATTTTTTGGGCTGATGGTCTTTTTCCTCACTTTAAATTCCTCCATTTCTTTTGCACAGGATGCATCGCTGAAAGTGAATTACAAGTTCAATCTGAAATCAAATACGGATAGTATTATTGATGAAACAGGTAATGGTTATTCGGCGAAGTTGATGGGTGGAGCTAAAATTAAAAGCATAGGCAATTTGAAGGTGCTTGAACTGGGTGCCGTAGCAGGTTACGTTGATATGGGGAAAAAAATGGGCGAAGTGATCAGTACTTTGAACGATTTTACCATTTCGGGCTATTTGTATATCGATCCTTCGGCTGTACTTTCCAATGCCGGAAACTTTGTTTGGACATTCTCTAATTCTGCCAATATTGCTTCCTCACCAGTCGGTTGTATGTTTTACACGGCTAAAGATTCCAGGTATGCCATTTCAACAACCAACTATGCTGCCGAAAAGGGCGTGAAGGTTGGTATGGCTGCCGAAAAAGGTTTGTGGAAACACGTTGCATACACTCAGTCGGGAACTACCGGTTACATTTACATCGATGGAGTTTTGAAAAAAAGCAGTGCTGTGTCCCTCTTTCCTTCTGCATTGGGTGCCACGGCCTATAATTATCTGTTTAAATCGGCCTATTCTTCCGATCAACTGTTGCTTAATTCTATGCTTAGTGATTTTAGAATTTATAATAAATATTTGACATCCACTCAGATAAATAGTCTGGCATCCGATCTTACCACACTCAATTCGGTTATTTATACCGAACGGTTGAATGCTGCTGCTGCCAACTTGTCGTTGGGAGACCTGAGTGCCGTGATTTCAAATTTAACCTTACCCACTGATGGTGGAAACAATGTTGTTATCAGCTGGAGTTCATCGGCAGCAGGTATTATCTCCAATTCAGGAGTGGTGGTTCGTCCTGCATTTGGATCGGCTGCAGCAAGCGTAAAACTGACTGCCACCCTCGCGATAAATGGGGTGAGCGTTACAAAGGAATTTACCGCTACCGTATTACCCAATATTTCCGATCAGCTGAGTGTAGAACAGGATGCTGCCAATTTGATTCTTGCCGGAAACTTAAACTTATTAAGATCTAACCTGATTCTCCCAGGCACGGGCGTTGAAGGCTCTGTAATTAGCTGGAGTACCAGTGCTCCTGATTTACTGTCGGTCACCGGTGCCATTGTTCGTTTGCCTGCTAAAGGTGCCGGAAATGGCCAGGCAACCCTGACTGCCACCATAACCAAAGGTTCAGAAACGCTGACCAAAACGTTTGAAGTCACTGTTGCCGAGGATGAGGGATTTTCAGCTTATCTGTTTGCTTATTTTACGGGAAATAATATCAGTCAGGAAGCCATTCGTTTTGCCATCAGCAATGATGGGTATGTCTATAAAGCCTTGAACAACGATAATCCAGTGATTAGTTCTGCTTCCATTAGTTCTACAGGAGGTGTGCGCGACCCACATATTTTGAGGGGCGAAAACGATAATTCCTATTATATGGTAGTAACCGATATGGTATCGGCTCAGGGATGGAGCTCAAACAGAGCCATGGTGTTGTTGAAATCCACCAATTTAATCGACTGGCAGTCGCACATCGTTAATATTCCCAATACCTTTCCCGAATTTAGTGCTGCCGACCGCATTTGGGCACCCCAAACCATTTACGATCCGGCTGTGGGTAAATACATGGTTTACTTTGCCATGCGACTTGGATCGTCGGACTATGACAGAATATATTATGCCTACGTCAACAGCGACTTTACTGCCCTGGAATCGGCCCCAAAACAATTATTTTACAGCCCGACAAACTCGGCCTGTATCGATGCCGACATCATTTTAAAGGATGGTTTGTATCATATGTTTTTCAAAACAGAAGGAAACGGAAATGGCATTAAAAAAGCAGTTTCCAATAAACTGACCGAAGGCTATGTATTGTACGATCAATATTTACAATCTACAACCAATGCCGTGGAAGGTGGCTGTGTGTTCAGGATGTATAATACCGATAACTTTATTTTGATGTACGATATGTATACCAGTGACGCTTATCAATTTACAACCAGTACCGATTTACAGAATTTTTCGGTGGTAAGTAATACGGTGTCATTTGACTTTACACCCCGTCATGGAACAATAATCCCTGTAACAAAAACAGAACTGGAGGCTCTGAAAACAAAATGGTTACCAACCGGTATCACCGATAAAAATGCCTCAACAGCGTCTTTTAGTATTTTTCCAAATCCAACAACCGATTTCTTACATGTGACTTTCCAAGAGTCAGATTTTTCGGGTATGAAGGTAAGTATTTTCGATTTTTCGGGAAAGAAGATTTATGATCAACGTGTTTCATCTAATCAGGTAGAAATTGATATATCCGCATTTATACCGGGATTGTATGTGCTTAACTACAGCAATAAAAATGTGCTTGTTGGTTCTGCTAAATTTATGGTGAAATAAGAGCGTGTTTTTCAATAGTTATAAATCAGTTTTTATAAATATAGCCGGGTATATGTGAAATTAATTTCCCTAACCTGATGCATCATTAACCGGTTTTGAGCAGCATATTCATATTCTTAGCTATTATGCTTTCTTTTTTTATTGAAATAAAAAAAGAAAGCATAATTTTTTTGTTTCCCTTTTTGACCTTTTTTTACTCCTATTAAAAAGATCTTAGACGTATATTTGCCTTCGTAATATTTGATTTGAATCTGCTCATCAAAGCATTCATACCGGATATAATTTGAATACATAACTTAAAGTATACATTTTGAATCAATTTACACCCAAAAATTTATTATTATGAAAAAGAAAATTTACTCTTTTACTTTTAAGGGGTTTAGCAGGTTCTGTCTCCTTTCGGCAGCTTTGCTTCTATCCGCTTCGGTGTCTTCTCAAGATATCACTTCCGGCTTAAAATTACATTATACCTTTGAATCAGTTTTGGAAACTGTTATCCCGGATGATTCGGGAACCGGTAACGCAGGTTCTTTGCAAGGTGCAGCTGCTCTTGCAACAGGCAAAAGCGGTCAGGGAGTGTTGATGGGAACTTCTAAAGTTGACCACATAAACCTGCCTGCAGATATTAACGCGGACCTGACATCGTTCACCTATGCAGCCTGGGTTAATTTTTCGGCACTTAAAAACGTCACCCGTTTTTTTGATCTTGGAACCGGTGCCGATGCTACGAATAATTTTTTAGCTTTTATCCCCAGTTTTAATGCCGACAATGCCTTTATGTGCCTTCGGTATCGTCCGGCAACAGGAACATCATATAATGTTATATCCACTGCCAAATGTCCTATAGGTTCGTGGGCGCACGTTGCAGTAACATTTCTGTGGAATGATGCTACAAGTACCGCTACAGCCACTATTTATCTGAATGGTGCTGCTGTAGGATCGGCTGCCAATTTGCCCTATAACCCAACCAGTATAGGTACTACAACCGATAATTATATAGGATATTCACGTTGGAACCAGGATAGTAATGGATTTAACGGAACTATCGATGATGTACGTTTATACAACAGAGCATTAACCAGCAACGAAATTTTAGTGTTGAATGGTACACCTTCCGATTTAATCACTGCTTACAACTCCCTTTCTTTAGGAAATACTTCGGAAGTAACCACCGATTTGACTTTGCCTTTAACCGTTGGAAATAACGTGGCAGTTAGTTGGGCCTCTTCTTTACCGCTGGTTATTGCAGCCGATGGTAAAGTAACCCGTCCCGACCTCTATGATGCCACCGTGAAGTTAACGGCAACATTAACTCAAACCGTTAATGATGTAACACATACCTTGATAAAATATTTCTCTGCCACTGTGAAAGCAAATAATATTGCGGACGATTTATTGGCCAATTGGGATTTTGACGCTGCTTTAATTTCCGAAGAAAACGGAAACTTTAAGGTTACAAGCGCCAGTACCAGTGCTTTTGTGGGTACAGTCATGAATGATGCCCGTATCAGAACTATCGGTACTACCACTAAATTCAATGTATTGGACCTGGGTAATGGCACGGGTTATTTCGACATGGGTACAGAAATCGGAAAAGCAATATATTCGTTGAAAGACTACAGCATGTGCGGTTATTTCCGCATAGATGCCGATTATACAACGCTGAATAGTAACGGTAACTTTATCTGGACTTTCTCCAACTCAGCCGATATAGATGTTGATAAAAATGGTTATATCATTGGTAGTTTGAAAAGCCAAAGCCAGAGTATTGCTACCAATTACTTTAACAACGGAAATCAGGCTGTAGGAGCAAATACCAATGCCGCAGTGGGCGGTTGGCATCACATTGCTTATATTCAAAGTGGCACTACAGGTACCATATATGTGGATGGAGTAAGTGTTGCTACAGGACCCATCGAAAATTTACCTTCTACTGCTATTACCATAGCGGGCAGAACCGGAACGCTTTATAACTGGCTGGGCCGTTCTAATTACAAAAACGATTCTTATTTGAAAAAGACTCTTTTGTATGGTTTTCAGTTGCTTAAAACACCATTGTCAGCCAATGATATCAGTTTCGGTTATGGCGATTTCCCAGGAGTTGCAGATATGATAGGCCAATTAAATGTAGCCTACGACGAAAATCCCGATTATATTTTGCCGGAACTGACCACCGAAATGAATAACCTGACATTACCCGATTTGAGCGCTGTAACGGCAAACATTGCCTTGCCTGTAAAAGGTACGGATGCTACCGTTTCTATTTCATGGAAATCGACCAACGATCAGCTTATCGATGCAAACGGTGTAGTAACCCGTCCAAATTATTATAACTACCCCGATACATTGACAGCTACTTTATCGAAAAGTGGTCAGAAAGTAACAAAAAGATTCCCGGCTGTAGTAATATTGAAAGAAGGAACTCAATTTGCAAACGACCTGCTTGTGAAATTTGATTTTGCTTCTGTTTCCGATTCTGTTGTAACAGATGCTGCCGAAAAACATTTTGCCGGCAGACTGAAAAAGAATGCCAGTATCCGTACTATCGGAACTGCTGTTAAGTATAATGTATTGAGCCTGGGCGACAGTATCGGATACTTCGATATGGGTACTGAAGTAGGTAAACTGATGTATAACCTCAACGATTATACGGTTGGAGCCTATTACCGTGTCGACACAGCCTATGCAACTACTGCACTGGAAAGCAATGGTAATTTCTTATGGAATTTTTCCAATTCTACCGATATTCTTAAAACCGCGACCGGTTATATCGTTGGAAGTCTGAAAAATCATGCTTCTACAATAACTCCAACGAACTGGACACCAGAGCAAACAATAGCTTATGGATCGCCTGCTCTGAAAGGTAACTGGCATCACTTTGCCTATACACAAAGCGGAACTACCGGAACAATATATGTTGATGGTATAGCTCAGGCAACAGGACCCGTAACAAGTTTACCTGCTTCAACACTTACCAAAGCCGGACAATTGGGTACCCTTTATAACTGGATAGGTCGTTCGTGTTATGTAGCCGATGTTTATTTACGTAACTCCCTGGTTTACGATTTCAGACTGTACAGAACAGCATTGGACGTTGATCAAATTCAAACTTCGGTATTAAACGTGAACGCCACCATTTCGGCTTTGGAAGCAGCTTACAACGAAACTCCGAGTGCCGTGAAATCGGTTCTTGATTCGCCTTACAAAGTGGTTGCTTTAACAGGCGCCATTCAGATTACGGGTTTAACCGGCGGCGAAAAAGTATCCTTGTTTGATATTGCCGGTCGTCAGCTAAAAGTAGCCGATCCGACACGGATTAGTGTGAACGCTGGTATTTACATTGTTCGGATTAATGACTTTGTATCCAAAACGATAGTAAGGTAATTTAAGTCTGGTTTTTGTGATTTCGAAAAGGGGTGTTCCGTTGGAACTCCCCTTTTCCCGTTAATAAAATGAGATCGTATTTGATTTTGTTCCCGTATTTGACCTTTTTTTCGCCCTGAATGATTTTTACAAGGCGTATATTTGCCTTCGGAATAATTTAGTGAGATGGATCTTCTATTCGTTTCATTATTATTTCAATGTATTATTATACATTGTATACAATGTAATAATTAATAACCATAAAAATAATTTATTATGAAAAAACAAAACTACTTTTTAAATGTAAAGGAGTTTATGAAACTTTGCCTACTCTCGGCAGGTTTGATTTTCTCAGGGTCTGTAATTTCTCAAGACCTGAATTCCGGATTGAAATTACATTACAGCTTCGAATCAGCCAGCGGTGCTACTGTAGCCGATGTTTCGGGGAATGGTTATGACGGTACGCTCTTTGGTGCAACCGTAGGTGTTTCTAACGGCAAAAATTCATTGATTTTAAGTACCAGCGGAACCGATTACCTCGATATGGGTGCTAATACCGGTGCATTGGTAGCTTCACTCTCCGATTTTTCCATGTCTTCTTATGTTTGGGTAAATACTACAAACACTGTACTCAGCAACAATGGTAACATGATTGCCACTTTTAGTAATTCATTAGACAGCTACAATACCAATAACGGATATATGTATTTGCAGGCAAAGCGTAGCCGTTATGCTATCACTTCTGTCCGTTACGAAACTGAACAAGCCGCTGAAACCGGAGCCGATGTGGCCAAAGGTAAATGGGTTCACATGGCCTATACACAGACCGGCACTATAGGTAAATTATATATCGATGGCGTATTGAAATCTACAAATCCTGCCGTTGATTTAATTCCTTCGAGTTTGGGTGCTACTGCCTATAATATGCTTGCCAAGCCATCATACAACGGTGATAAATTTTTATCAGATTCGCAAATCAGCGATTTCCGGGTATACAACAGAGCCATTTCCAGCGACGAAGTATTGATGCTGAATGGTTATTCTTCTGAATTAATTTCTGCTTACAACAGCCTTACTCTGGGTGATATTTCGGCATTAACGGCTGATATCACTTTACCTGCTACCAGCGGAACTATGCCTATAGTATGGACATCCTCTTTGCCTTTGGTTATTACCACCGATGGAAAAGTGACTCGTCCTGATCAATACGATGCTACCGTGAAATTAACCGCCACTTTAACTCAAACGGTTGATGGAGTTCCATATACACTTTCCAAAGTTTTCGCTGCCACAGTTGTAGCAACTCAAATTGCGGACGATTTATTGGCCAATTGGGACTTCGATGCTGCTTTAATTTCCGAAGATAACGGAACCTTTAAGGTTACAAGTGCCAGTACCAGTGCTTTTGTGGGTACGGTCATGAATGATGCCCGCATCAGAACTATCGGTACTACTACTAAATTCAATGTATTGGATCTGGGTAATGGCACGGGTTATTTCGACATGGGTACAGAAATTGGAAAAGCAATTTATTCGTTGAACGACTACAGCATGTGCGGCTATTTCCGCATAGATGCCGATTATGCTTCGCTGAATAACGACGGTAACTTTATTTGGTCTTTCTCCAACTCGGCCGATATAGATGTTGATAAAAATGGTTATATCATTGGTAGTTTGAAAAGCCAAAGCCAGAGTATCGCTACAAACTATTATAATGTAGGCAACCAGGCTGTAGGAGCAAATACCAATGCTGCAGTGGGCGGTTGGCATCACATTGCTTATACACAAAGTGGCACTACTGGTACCATATATGTGGATGGTGTAAGTGTTGCTACAGGACAAATAGCCAATTTACCTTCTACTGCTATTACCATTGAAGGCAGAACCGGAACGCTTTATAACTGGCTGGGCCGCTCTACTTACAAAAACGATTCTTATTTGAAAAAGACTCTTTTGTATGGTTTTCAGTTACTTAAAACACCATTATCTGCCAATGATATCAGTTTCGGTTATGGCGATTTCCCCGGAGTTGCAGATATGATAGGCCAATTAAATGTAGCCTACGACGAAAATCCCGATTATATTTTGCCGGAACTAGCCACCGAAATGGATAACCTGACATTACCCGATTTGAGTGCTGTAACGGCAAACATTGCCTTGCCTGTAAAAGGTACGGATGCTACCGTTTCTATTTCATGGAAATCGACCAACGATCAGCTTATCGATGCAAACGGTGTAGTAACCCGTCCAAATTATTATAACTACCCCGATACATTGACAGCTACTTTATCGAAAAGTGGTCAGAAAGTAACAAAAAGATTCCCGGCTGTAGTAATATTGAAAGAAGGAACTCAATTTGCAAACGACCTGCTTGTGAAATTTGATTTTGCTTCTGTTTCCGATTCTGTTGTAACAGATGCTGCCGAAAAACATTTTGCCGGCAGACTGAAAAAGAATGCCAGTATCCGTACTATCGGAACTGCTGTTAAGTATAATGTATTGAGCCTGGGCGACAGTATCGGATACTTCGATATGGGTACTGAAGTAGGTAAACTGATGTATAACCTCAACGATTATACGGTTGGAGCCTATTACCGTGTCGACACAGCCTATGCAACTACTGCACTGGAAAGCAATGGTAATTTCTTATGGAATTTTTCCAATTCTACCGATATTCTTAAAACCGCGACCGGTTATATCGTTGGAAGTCTGAAAAATCATGCTTCTACAATAACTCCAACGAACTGGACACCAGAGCAAACAATAGCTTATGGATCGCCTGCTCTGAAAGGTAACTGGCATCACTTTGCCTATACACAAAGCGGAACTACCGGAACAATATATGTTGATGGTATAGCTCAGGCAACAGGACCCGTAACAAGTTTACCTGCTTCAACACTTACCAGAGCGGGACAATTGGGTACCCTTTACAACTGGATAGGTCGTTCGTGTTACATAGGTGATGTTTATTTACGTAAGTCCCTGGTCTACGATTTCAGACTGTACAGAACAGCATTGAACGTTGATCAAATTCAATCTTCGGTATTAAACGTGAACGCCACCATTTCGGCTTTGGAAGCAGCTTCCAACGAAACTCCGAATGCAGTGAAATCGGTTCTTGATTCGCCTTACAAAGTGGTTGCTTTAACAGGTGCCATTCAGATTACGGGTTTAACCGGCGGCGAAAAAGTATCTTTGTTTGATATTGCTGGTCGTCAATTAAAAGTATCCGATCCGACACGGATTAATGTGAATGCTGGTATCTATATTGTCCGGATTAATGACTTTGTATCCAAAACGATAGTGAGATAATTATAGTATAGTTTTAGTGATTATTAAAAGGGTGTTCCATGCGGAGCACCCTTTTTTACTTTTTGTAGTGAAGCAATATGAAATTTGTTTTTTATCCAAATAAAATTTAGGGTTGATTCATTTGATCTATTTTAAACAAAAATAAATTTCGGGTGTTAGTTTCAATTGAAGGATAACTGCAATTAAATTTCCGGAAGCTTTTACTAAAATAATCAATTTTATAAAAATATTCAGGAGAGTCAATCAATTATGAATTTACCGGAAATAATTTTCGGGAAAGTTTTTTTATATCTAAACAGTTGAAATAAAATTTCAAGAGAGTAAATATATATTGATTTAGCTTAAATAAAATTTCGGGAGAGTAAATTTGAATTGATTCATATTAAAATAATTTTCGGGAAGTAGATTCAACAAAAAGAAAGTATGAAATAATTTTCGGGAGATTAAACTCAATTAGATCATTTCTAGTTTTTGTGCCTATTATGGTTAGGTTTAAAAAAAAACAATGAGATCTTTTATTTATCTCTAAAATATATTTTAATATTCTCTGATTCTTAATATATTACTGATTATTATAAAGTAGCCTCTCAATATGAAGTATAAGGCCTACTGAAAATAAATAAAAAAGCATATTAACATAAGAACGATGAAATCTTAAATGTCCGTTTATTAGGTTTGAATTTATATCCTTTTCGATAATTCTATACCAGTTGTAATATTGCAGCCCCTTAGTAGCAATGGAACAATAAGGTTACCCCCTTATTTAAAAATATATGAAAGGGAACCGTTCAAAAAAAAAATAAGCAATTTTTTTATCCTAAAACAAGGGGGTATATGTCAGATAAAATAATCAAAATGCATGGATATGGATAAACCGGCAAAGACATTGAAAAGCGTTTATATAGGAAGGCTGACGCAGCCTGAATTCAGTCAGTTTATTGACAGGCAAATCATGGAGATTGAATTACCTGGATCCGATGTCTTAACCGATATACCCATGAATTTAATGTTGGCAGCATTGAAAACTGCAGCTGCTGAATTTGGAAAGGTCATCCTGTTTGTCCGGAAAAGTCCCTTCTCTGAATTATTGGCTGCCCAAGATAAACTGCGCGAGAATGCATTCAAACAATTTAAACTGGCATTGGGCAATTTCAGGTATTCCAACGATAAGGAGGAGCTGAAATCATACCGAAAATTGTTGATTATCTTTACTACTTTCGGTGATCTTCATCATCTGAATTTTGAAGCTCAAACCATAGAGATGAAAAAACTCATTGAACTGTTGGAAGGCGAAAATTTTAATAACGAAATCTCAAAACTGAACTTAGCCAGTTATGTAAGCCGCATGAAAACCCGAAACGAGGATTTTAACCAACTTTTCGGCTCCCGAAGTCACGAAAAAAGTATCAGGCCGGTGATCGATACCCTGAAACAACGTATGGAACTTCAAAAACAATATGAATATTTTACCGGATATATACTGGCCATGGCCCATACCATGGATGTGGAACCATTTAATGGTACCCTGAAAATTATGAATTCAGTTCGAAGCTACTACGATGAATTGATAAAACGGCGCCAGGGAGTGCGGATGGCTGCCAGAGAAAGAAAGAAAAAGGATGCTGAGCCTGAAATCACACCGCAGACAGAACCCTGAGCCATCGATCACTTTCTGATATATGAGAAAACTAAAAAAAGAACGCCATAGATTTCGATCTAACGTGCGTTCTTTTTAGTTATAAACCGGCCTGTTTATTCCTGGTTTAAAATTAGCCAGCAGTGAATGTAGCTGGTGACGGATGTATTTCTGATGCAATATTCTTTTGCTTTTTTAATAAGAGTCTACATCTAAAAGTATTATTCGGACAAAAAGAGCTTTTTTAAGCTTATATCATCTCCTCTGAAATTAAATTAATCTAATTTCTACCGCTTCTGTTCAGTTTCAGCACATTAAAAAACTTCAGCATAATTGGGATTCTACGTTTTTGAATGGATTTTACCCCTTTCTATGAAGATTCCTAACTAAATTTGCTACCTGAAACGACCCATATATGTATTCATGTACAAAGTGCATATAAAGGTCAACCTTAGTTTTCTAATTATTATATAGCATGAGAAAAAACATTACACTTTTTTTGTTCCTGACATCTGCTCTATTCGCGTTTTCTCAAAATGCCAGAACAACAATTACCATTACTGCCAAAGAAACATCTGTTGTTTCATATACCGATAAAGAGGTTATTCTGAATGGTCCATCGAATTTACATTTGACTGCATCTACCAATTCATTAAGAAATAGTATCATCAAATTAAATTCAGAAAATTCCTGGGTTTTCTTCGACAATATTAAACCATCCCTGGTGGCGGATTCACTTCTCCAGTATTTTACTATCAACGGTTATCCGGCTGCAAACAAAACGAATGTTCGTGTTTCAATATATAAACATGGTGCAGTAGTCATTCCTCATCCTTCCACTTTTCAACCCTTAAGAGTTTTTACCGGACAAAACTTTTCGGGCGATTCTACAGCTTATTCACTTTTCACCTTAAACTCGGCATTAGGTTCATTCGATAATAAAATCAGATCCTTCAAACTAAAAAGAGGGTATATGGCCACTTTGGCAAACTCTTCGGATGGTACCGGTTTTAGCCGGGTGTTTATTGCCGATGATCAGGATTTGGAAGTACCTGTTTTGCCAAACACGCTGGATAATACCATATCGTTTACCCGCGTGTTGGATTGGGAATGGGTAACCAAAAAAGGATGGTGTGGCACCGGAAGCGGTGGTGGTACGCTGGGCGAAAAAGTAAACGGAACCTGGTTTTATTCCTGGAGTGCCGATCAGTCATCCAAAACAAATCTGGAGTACGTACCGATTAAGCAAAATATGGGATGGCCGGGTTGGTCCGAAATAAGTGGCAAACAAAATGTGTCGCATGTATTGGGATACAATGAACCCGATCATACCGAACAATCGAACGTTACCGTGGCTCAGGCAGTTGCCGCCTGGCCCGATATGCTGAAAACCGGATTAAGAGTAGGTTCACCTGCATGTACGAACTTCGGTTGGTTATATGAGTTTATGGATAGCTGTAAAGCCAAAAATTACCGGGTCGATTATGTGGCCGTACATGCCTATTGGGGAGACAAATCTCCCCAAAATTGGTATAACGATTTGAAATACATTCATGAACGAACGGGCAGACCGATCTGGATTACCGAGTGGAACAACGGAGCAAATTGGACAAAAGAATGGTGGCCGGCAGACTGGAAATCGCAACAGGCAAAACAACTGGCCGATATAACGAAAATAATTCAGGTGTTGGATACGGCACACTTTATAGAGCGATATTCGATTTACAATTGGGTAGAAGATAAGCGTGCATTGGTTTTGGCCGATACACTGACTCCGGCCGGGAAGTTCTATGCTGCCAATAAATCGGTCATGGCTTATAATAAAATGAATGAAGTGATACCAACCTTTTCGTTTGGTGATCCTTCGCTGTCCATTGCATTCAGTACTAAAAAACTGACCTTAAACCTGACGGATCCGAATGATGAATATTACAGAGGATTTATTCTGGAGAAAAAAATAGATAATGGCAGTTTTGAGGAATTTTACCGGGTTGAGAACACTACGATTAAGAATTGCCAGGACACTATTGATATCAATGCTTTCGATAAAGTACGATACAGAGCACGCACAATATTGCTTGATGGTTCTTTGTCCGGTTATACGAACGAGGTGGGGTTTGATGTCACTACCGGTGGTAATGTACAATATGGTAATTTGTCATTTTCCAATGTAGACTGGAACACTGTGTTTTTTAAAAAACCATTCACAAGCATTCCTGCTATTATACTTGGAACTCCTTCCAATAAAAATAGTTCTGTACTGCTCAGTGCCCGTGCAAAACTGATTAATAAGTCTACCAGCTTTAAATTGCAACTTGCTCCGTGGACTTATCAGAATGTGTCTTCGTTAGCAAAAGAAGAAAATACACCTTATTTTATTTTAAACACCGGTAACTACAATTTTGGAGGATTAATGGCTAAAGCTGGTTTAGCAACTGTTGCTTCTGCGTGGACAGCAGTCACCTTTACGGCTCCCTTCGACGCTATACCGGTTGTTTTTACTACTCAGTTAAATCCTTTAACGGTAGATGCCACCACGGTTAGAGTACGTAACGTCACTAAAACCGGTTTTGAAGCTCGTTTGCAAAAAGAAACTAAGGTGAAGTTAACGCCTGCATCCGAAACGGTTTCCTATTTTGCCATTACTCAGGGAAGCGGACTGATAGATAATAATAAAATAATTGTAGGGAAAACAGCCGATAACGCAATAAGTACAACTTCATATACTACTATAAATTTTGGCGACAGCATTGCAAATCCTGTTTTTTTAGCACAAATGCAAACCTGTAACGATGATACGGTAACAGCCACCTTGCGTTGTCTTTCTATCTCGTCCAAATATGCCAACGTGATGAAGCAAAGAGAAAAATCTACGGGTTCTATCATAGCCGGGACCGAATCGGCCGGATGGATGGTAATTAAACCTGTAGACCCGATTCTGGGCCTGAATACTCCTTCGACAGAAAAGCTCAAACTCTTTCCCAATCCGGTGAAAGACCTGTTGTATCTGAGTCAGAATAATGCGGAAGAACTGAATGCGGAAATACTCAACATGTTTGGAGTACTGGTAATGAAAATTCATGTTGTTAACAATCAGATAAATGTAAGTGATTTACTCCCCGGGTGCTATGTGTTAAAGACCAGCAAATACGGGTCCAATAAATTTATTAAACTCTAATTCATTCAGCGCAATTGAATAATCACAATAAATAACTTATTACGAAGTCGTATTAATTTCCTGATTTGTAAACCTGAATCTGACTTTGCCTAATTATTTATTGCATTAAATCGTTTTTAAGTAATAGTTTTAAATATAAATATAGAAATGAAAAATTATTTTAGAAAAACATTTTATCAACTTGATAAACTGTTGATAATTTTGGTGGTAGGAATTTCTTTGTTTGCATCTTGCAAGGATGATTATTTTTACGATGACAGAGAACCTGAATGGTTGGGTGGCAGTATATACGATTATTTGAAGACTGATGGACATTACACAAATTATGTAAGGCTCATCGATGATCTTGAATATACTGAGGTTTTAAAACTGACCGGTAGTAAAACTCTTTTTGTGGCTAACGACAGCGCCTTTGTTGAATTCCTGAAAAATAATGAATGGGGAGTGAAAACCTACGAAGAACTGACGTTGGCTCAGAAGAAGTTGATTTTTAATTTTTCCATGATCAATAATGCTTATTTGCTGGAGACACTTTCTAATTATTACAGTGATGGAATCTCTTACGAGGGAACAGCCATGCGACGCGAAACGGCACTCTCTCCCCTGGATAGCATTCCAAACGAAATGGGCGATCAATTACCGACCAGTTCTTATTGGAATTATCACAGAACCAAAGGCATTTACCTTTTAAAGGATAATACACCACAACCCATAGTCTATTTTTCTCAGGCATTTATCAACAAATTCTCGTTGACAGATGAAGACTTCTCGGTATTGGCGGGTGGTATAACGCGTTCGGCAAACGATTTCCATTTGTTTAATAATAAAGTGATTAAACGCGATATTACCTGCAAAAACGGATATATCCAGGTTTTGCAAAGTGTGTTGGTTCCTCCAACAAATATGGCACAATATATTCATACTAATCCAAGTACGAAGATCTTCTCGAAACTGTTGGACCGTTTTTGTGCACCTTATTACGATGCTGCAAATACTATCAAATACCGTCAGTTGCATCCCGAATTTATGGATTCTATTTTTGTGAAAAAGTATTTTGCAAGCAGTGGTGGTACTAAAATTCTGCCATCTGGTCTCCAGGCTGTTAATCTATTACCTTTTGATCCGGGATGGAATAGTTATCAAACCTCTGCATTACCTGCCGACATGGCTGCCATGTTTGTACCTTCGGATGAGGCAATGAATAATTACTTCAACAGTGGAGTAGGTGCCATACTCAAAAACCGTTTTGGAAGCTGGGAAAATGTACCCGATGAAATTATTCTTCCCTTTATCAAAAGACATATGAGAAGCTCTTTGATTGAATCAGTTCCAAGCCGGTTCAGCAAAATGGTGGATGGTGAGAACTATAGCTTACCGGTAAACAAAAGCCACATTGAAAAGACCTATACCGGTATAAATGGTGAAGTATACGTCACGAATACGGTTTATCCTCCGGTAGATTATATCTCTGTATACAGTCCGGTTCTACTGAGCGATAATTCGAAAATTATGAATTGGGCCATTAATATTTCTGAGTCGAGCGTTGATGGGACACAATTTGCTTTCTATAAGTTGTATTTAAACTCTTTAGTAAGTACGTACAGTTTGTTTGTGCCTACGGATGAAAATTTCTCCAAGGCCATGTATATCGATCCTATTGCTTACGGACAGGAAAAACCGGCAGCATTGAAATTCTGGTATAACGTAAAAGCATCGGCCGTTTATGCTACCGTGTATAAATACGATAAAATTACCGGTTTAGTAGGCGATTCAGTGGATTTAATTACCAGTGCCAGTTTTATTAAAAACAGGTTGTGGAATATACTTGACAGTCATATCGTAGTTGGTTCCGTGGGTTCAGGAAATTATTATATAACTAAAGCGAATGATATAATCAAGATCGATGGTTCCGGCAATTCTATGACCGTACAGGGTGGTACCGACCTGATAAGCGCGGCTGCAAAACCACAGGTAACCAATGTTTTCAACCAATATAATGGTTCAACCTATTTCATGAATAAGATTATTAATCCTTCGTTGAAATCGGTTTACAAAACATTGAGTGAAAATCCGGAATTCAGCTCCTTTTTTAACCTGTTGAATGGGGTGCCCGATACCTGTGTTACTCAGATATTTGCCCAGCAAGGTATAGATTACAGAATTAAATTCTTTAATGCATTCAGGTACACTGTTTATGTACCAACCAATGAGGCTATTCAAACCGCCATTTCCACCAATAAAATTAAATCGTGGGAGACGATTTATGCCCTGTCGAATGCCGAAAGAGGTGCGGAAATAAGTAAAATGGTTCGTTTCCTGAAATACCACTTCCAGGATAATACTGTATTCTTTGGCCAACATGTGAATGATCAATACCAGTCTGCCACTATAAAAACCGACAATACGGCTACTCACTTTGGAACGGCCAAAAATAAATATTTGAAAATAGGTGTATCCGGAACAGCAAATTCGTTGACATTAACCATGGAAACGAAGTCCGGGGAGCCGATACGCACAGCTCATGTAGTGCCAAACGGGCTGAATAACATCATAGTAAAAGATTATATTTTCGCTAAAATACTGTCCGGTTATAAAAATATTGATGGAACGGGTTCGATAAACGGTGTACTTTTTAATACTTCAAGTATTACCACATCTGCTTCAGCGGTAATCCACCAAATTGATAACGTATTGACCTTTGAATAATAATGAAAAAAAATATGAAATCAACAATTACAGTAATATTTCTCATGTTATCTCTCACCTTCTCTTTAAGTAGCTTTGGTCAGAATGCAGCAGTTGGAACAATTATACAAGGAACGATTACGGCAAGTTCCGACGGCCTTACATTGATTGGGGTGAATGTAACCGAAGTAGATGTTAATAACCGTATTGTCAGTGGAACTGTTACTGACGTAAACGGGCATTATGTACTACGAGTGAAAAGTATGAAAAACAGGCTTTCCATTAGTTATGTTAGTTATGTGAAACAAATTAAACAAATCGACAATAGAAAGACTATCAATATTGTCATGCTGGAGAATTTCCAAAGCTTAAATAATGTGGTAGTTACTGCTAACAAAAAGCAGGGACAAGGTGGTTATGTTATTCCAACCCGGGAGATCGGTACCGCTATGCAAACTATCGATGCTAAAGAGTTTGAAGGTTTGCAGGTTTCATCGGTAGATGAAGCACTGCAAGGGCGTATTGCCGGACTGGATATCGTAGCCAATTCTTCGGATCCGGGTAGTGGTACCTCCATGCGTATTCGTGGTGTGACCTCTATCAACGGAAATAGTCAACCTTTGATAGTGGTAAACGGCGTGCCTTATGAAACACAGGTAGATCCGAATTTCGACTTTGCGAATTCCAATCAGGAACAATATGCCAATATGCTTAGTATTAATCCCGATGATATTCAGGAAATCAGTGTGTTGAAAGATGCTGCTGCTTCTGCTATCTGGGGTTCGAAAGGTGCCAACGGAGTATTGATGATTACCACCAAAAAAGGTGCTTCCGGACCTACCCGGGTCGATTATACTTATCGTTATACCGGTACGGTTCAGCCTAAGGGTTTAAATATGCTCAACGGCGGCGATTTTACCATGTTAATGAAACAGGCTTATCTGAATAAAAATCAGGACGATAATGCCACCAATATTAATGAGTATAATTACGATAAGAATTTCTCGGAATATGAAAATTATAACAACGACGTAGATTGGGTGAGTGAAGTTACCCGCGTTGGTAATATTAATGACCACTACATTACTGTATCCGGTGGGGGTGAACGGGCTAATTACCGTGTATCTGGAGGCTTTTTCCGTCAGAATGGTACGGTTTTAGGACAGGATTTAAGTCGGGTTTCTTCCCGTGCCTATATGGAATATGCTGTTTCGGACCGGATAAAGTTCATTTCTGAATTTTCGTTGACTAATTCCACCAACAACAGGAATTATGTATTTAATTTTGATGATGGAAGCCCCAATGAAGATAAATCCATTCTGGCCATTGCATATAACAAAATGCCAAACGTCAGTGTGTACGCACAGGATTTAGCCGGAAACAATTCGAATGTATATTATAACATATTGAGAAGTTCAGAGCTAAGTGCAGATCAGCGCGATTTAGTTAATCCGGTTGCTTTAGCCCAACTGGCTACCAACCAACTGAAATCATTCCGGATAATGCCAACTTTTAGGTTGAAGTACGACCTGATCAAGCCCGAAAAGCAGTTGTTGCAATACAATGGTTTAGTTTCTTTTGATATCAACAATAGCAAAACTTCTACATTTCTTCCTCAGGAAGTTTCTAATCTTTACTGGAGCAACAAAAAAGTAAACAGATCCGACAATTCCGATTCCGAAAGTCTGACCATTTATGCTGATAATAGCATAGCCTGGCAGCCTAAATTAGAAAATGAGGATCATAGTTTGTTGCTTTATGGTGCTTTTCAGATGAGTATGGGAAATTCGGCCAGCCAGGGAATCGTTTCTTATTCCTTGCCATCGAGTAAAGCTACCGATGCATCAATTTATTCCTATCTGGATGATGCAAGTACCGGTCATTCGTCGTGGAGGTCGTTGGCATTTTTGGGTCGCGGGCATTATTCGTTTAAATCGAGATATATTGTAGATGCCACCTTACGCAGGGATGGAAGTACTAAATTTGGTAACGGTAATAAGTTCGGTAATTTTCCGGGTGTGTCGTTGAAATGGATTGCTTCCGATGAACCTTTTTTGAAAAATACCAGTAAATGGTTGAGTATGTTGGCGCTTCGCCCGGCTTGGGGAGTCAGTGGAAATCAGCCAGACTATGAATACCTCCATTTCAGCCGGTATAGTAATTATGGCTCTTATATCGATATGACCGCCATCAAACCATCGACACTGCAGCTTAAAAACCTGAAGTGGGAGACTACTTCTTCCTTTAATTACGGTTTCGATTTAGGATTATTCGACGATAAATATGTATTTGATGTAAACTTTTATAATAAACAGACTAAGGATTTATTATTTAAGAAAGTGGCACTTTCATCCGTTTCAGGATTTTCCGAACTTTCGTACATCAACGGTGGTACAATGAATAATGATGGTTGGGAAGTGAATTTCTATGCTAACCGCTTTGTGAAAACCAAGAATTTTAGCATGGATTTTAAATTCAATTTATCGAATTATAAAAATACACTGATAGACCTGGAACAAAATTTACTCGACAGTTACAACAAGGATTATGATTATTCCCGGGGATCGTACTTAACACGGGTACAAAAGGGTAACTCTTTTGGTTCCATTTATGGATTTAAATACAAGGGTGTATACCAATACGATAAATATGTTGAAGGTTCGCAGGAAAACGCTCCGGTTGCGCATGACAAAAATGGTAAAGTAATTACCGATCAGGACGGAAACCCGAGAGCTGTATATTTTAATTACTACGGTAAAAACGGTGGTACTCCCTATAAATTCAGAGGTGGTGACGCTATCTATGAGGATGTCAACAACGATGGAAGTATAGACGAGTTGGACATAGTTTATTTAGGAAACAGTAATCCTAAACTAAATGGTGGATTTGGACCTACTTTCCGTTATAAAAACCTGTCGTGCAACATGTTCTTTAACTTCAGATACGGGAATAAAATTATTAATACGGCCCGTATGTATGCCGAAAATATGTATTCCGATGATAATCAAAGCACAGCCGTAAACTGGCGCTGGAGAAAAGACGGTGATATTACCAATATGCCAAGAGCCCTGCATGATTATGGATATAACTGGCTGGGAAGCGACCGTTACGTAGAGGACGGATCATTCCTTCGGTTTAAATACCTGACTTTTAATTATACTGTACCGGGTGCTTTACTGAAAAAATTTGATTTAAATAAATTAAATTTCTATTTTACACTTAACAATTTATTTGTAATTACAAAATACACCGGTGTAGATCCCGAAGTGAATTATGGCTCTATGGGATTGAGTTTCGATGGCTCCAGCACACCAAGGACAAAAGATTTTACAATGGGTATATCAGTAGGATTTTAATAAGATAACAACATGATAAAAAGAGAAATTTTTATAGCAGCTTTATTGGCATTCATGCTCACCGGAATAACAAGCTGTACACAATGGTTAGATTTGAAACCAGAAAGCGAAATTATTTTGGATGAGTATTGGCAATCGGAGTCCGATGTTCAGGCTGTACTTGCAGCCTGTTACCGTGGACTTGCGGAAAACGACAATATGTACCGGATGATAGTATGGGGCGAATTACGTTCTGACAACATGATTGAAGGTAGTGGATTCCCCGATAAAAGGAAAGATTTATTGAAAATATTGGAAGGCGATTTAACCTCTACCAATGCTTATTGCTCCTGGGGTTCATTCTACTCGGTAATAAACTATTGTAATACGTTGTTGTATTATGCCCCCAAAGTTGTAGACCGGGATAATAATTTTACACCGGCCGATTTACAAAAAGTACAGGCTGAAGCATTGACCTTGCGTGCTCTTTCCTATTTTTATTTGGTAAGAGCTTTTAAAGAAGTTCCCTGGATAGAAAGTGCCAGTGTGGATGATACTCAGGATTATAATCTACCCAAAGACACAGAAGAAACGCTTATAAACCATATTATAGCCGATTTATTAACTGCACAACAATATGCACGGGCTGATTTTGGAAAAACAGCTTATAATAAAGGACGCATTACCCTGGATGCAGTGAATAGCCTGTTGGCTGATGTATATCTTTGGAATCAGCAATATGATAAATGTGTTGAAAGCTGCGACTTAGTACTTTTGAATAAGACCCTGAAGCTGGAAGAATCAGCATCCACCTACACTCAGGTTTTTTATTTAGGAAATTCAACCGAAAGTATTTTTGAACTTCAGTTTAATGATGATGTACAAACAAATGAACCGGTGGCTCTACTGTTTGGTTCTGCATATACTCCACTGGGTGAATTCGGTTTCCCGGCAACCTTAGCCTATGATCAGGTTGAAAATAAAGTTGGTGCGTTTAGTCCGTTCGACTACAAAGTTTCAACCAGTGTTATTGAAGGTGCTACCGATATCAGGGCTAAAGATTCTTACTACACATTTGGTGGAGATAATTTTATATTCAAATATGTTGGAGTCAACCGTTCGGAAAATTTAACAGGAAACAGTGTATACCGCTATCGAACCAATACGGCCAATTGGATAGTTTACCGACTTTCAGATATAATGTTGATGAAAGCAGAGGCTTTGGTTCAACTAAAAGGAGAAGACAATATGAAAAAGGCTCTCAGTATGGTAAATAAAACCTACCTGAGATCCAATGTTGATCAGGATTCGCTTTATATCAACAACTATCCGACTCAGGGCGACATGTCCAGTCTGGTATTGCGCGAACGCCACCGGGAATTACTCTTTGAAGGAAAACGTTGGTTTGATTTAGAAAGGCTGGCCCGACGTGAAAATTCTACTTCGACCCTGAACGATTTTGTGGATCATAAATCATCAGGTAATGCTGCTTCACTGGGTATTCCCGTGTTAGATGCTATGTATTATCCTATTTCGAGATCCCAGCTGGAAGCCAACCCGAAATTGAAGCAAAATCCATACTATGAGGAAACCAGTAGTACTTCAACCAAATAACTCAGTAAACTTTATGAAAATGAAAAAATACATATCCAAATTCGCTTTTCACAAGCACTTTAAAATTGGTTTCGTTCTAATGCTGGGTGCTTTAAGTATATTTTCATCCTGTAACTCGGATGATATTGGCGGTAACTTATACACCTTTACCGATCAAATGCTGGGCCAATACCTGGAAAATAATCCGGCTGAATTCTCTGAATTTACCGAATTGCTGGATACAACCGGAGTCATTGGACTCTTAAATTCTTATGGAAATTATACCTGCTTTGCTCCAAACAACGAGGCTATGAAAAGGTTTTACCTTAGCAAGGGGAAAAATACTCTCAAAGATTTTTCCATGGATTCACTAAAAATAATTGCTTACGATCATATTATCAATGGTACAGCGGTTATGTATTCCAAATTTCCCAATGGACGGTTATCTGAACTTTCGATGAGCGACAGGTATATATCTATTTCTTTTCCAAATACTGGTCTTGCTTTAGTAAATAAAACATCTCAGATATTACGGAAAGACATCACGGTACATAACGGGGTTATACATAATATTAGTGAAGTCCTGAATCCCACTCGTGCAGGTATAGTGGAGGCCATTGCAGCTGATTCTATATTTACTCTGTTCTATAAAGCTTTAATTGCAACCGGATTAGGTGACTCACTCCTCCTTGAAAAAGATGATACCTATGACCCTGCTCGCTATGCCGACCTGGTGACTACGACTTTAGACATGAACCAATGGTTATATAATGAGATACCTCCATCCAGAAAATATGGCTATACTTTGCTTATGGAAAGTGACCTCACTTTAAATGCAAATGGTATAACTGATTTGGCGAGTATGAAAGGATATGCAGCCGAAGTGTATGATCAGGTTTACCCCGAGGATGCTGGTATTACCGACATCACAAATCGCAGTAACAGTCTCAATCGTTTTGTAGCCTATCACATTATAAACAAACAGTTGAGCTATTCGAAATTTATCGACGCTTACGATACTGATCACATGATCAAAAACAGGGATATGTATGAGTATATAGAAACTATGTGCCCAAACACACTCATAGAGATCAAAAAAGAAAGAACTTCCGGGAGAACGAACCTGTTTAACTATTCTACAGAAACTACCAAGGTTGTGCAAATAGTAGCCCCATATGATAAAGATGCCACCAACGGTGTTTTTCACGAAATTGATGGAATGTTGGTTTATAGTAGGGCTGTTGATGCTGAATTATCGAGTAAACGTTTGCGTTTTGATGCCGCCAGCTTTTTCCCCGAATTGACCAATAACAATATGCGGGGCAGGGGAGTCACATCACCAAATTTACAATTCAGATTACCCAGGGGATACATAGACAGAATAACAAGTTCTGAACAAACGGTGGTCAGCTATCTGACACCCTACGATAAGTATCAGAATTATCAGGGCGACGAAATTTTCCTGGGTGCAACTTCCGGTAAGCTATATGATTTTACCATTATTACACCTCCTATTCCTGCAGGTACTTACGAAGTACGGTTTGGATACCTGACCAACGGAAAACGCGGAGTTGCTCAACTCTACTTCGATAATGTCCCGGCTGGTGTTCCGCTGAACTTAAATACTTATTCTACGGATGTATCTATAGGTTATGAAGCTCCACATACAATAACTGCCGATTATGAAGGATACGAAAATGACAAAATGATGCGTAACAGAGGTGTCATGAAAGCACCGGCTTGTTACAAAGTTCCGGTACCCGGTTGGACCAGTGGTGAAAATGCCCGATACAGCAATGCTGCATTAAGAAGAATTTTGGGAACATATACCTTTAAATCCGCAGGAAATCATTTGCTTTCTGTTAAAGGACTTAGTGGTGGAGAATTTATGTTCGATTATCTGGAATTTATACCTACCAGTGCTATTGAAAATGAGGATATTTATTAACATGTTTCTGGATTAAAACATTTTATATTATGAAATTACGATATTTTGGAATTCCTGTCATTGCCATATTGACATTCGCAGTCATGCTAGCGTCATGCTCAGATGAATGGGATAGTCATTATTCCGCTGAAGCAGCGAATAAAAGTGATTTGAATTTGTATGAATATATTCAATCGCGCAGTGAATTGAGTACTTTTACTGAAATGCTTCAGTTGACCGGGTATGATTCCATACTCAGCGAATCGCAAACATTTACAGTGTGGGCACCCAATAATGCCGCCCTGGAAGGGGTGAATCTGGGTGATCTGGATTTAGTAAAAAAAATAGTTACTAATCATATTACCCGCTTTTCCTATACTACTTCCGGGATTAGCCGAAAGACTATTCTGATGTTGGACAATAAACTATTAAATTTAGAAATTGGAACCGGCGGTTATACTTTTGGCGGAAAATCTATAGTTCAGGCTAACCTGGCAACTGCCAACGGGATAGTTCACATACTTGGTGAATATGTACCCTATAGAATGAATATCTGGGAGTTTATTAATCAGGCCGATGGTCTTGATTCATTGCGAACATACATAAATTCTATTACCAAACTGGAATTTGATGCCGATGCCAGTTACAAGGACGAAGTTTTAGTTGATTCGATTTTCAAATCGACAAATAATGTCTTAACGTACCTGGGAAACTTAAATACAGAAGACAGTATTTATACTGCCATATTACCCGATAATACTGCCTGGACCGAAGCATACGGACGGATTTATCCTTGTTTTAAAACCTTGGAAAAGGATGGAGGCTTTGTGCAACAAAGGGCATTCGCCAGATGGTATTTAGTTCAGGACTTGTTTTTTAGAGATAAAGTGACACCTCCCATCGCTAAAGATACCCTGTTTTCGACCTGGGGCAATGCGTTCGTCCATCCCAACAGGCTTTTTGCCAATGCTCAGACTACTGAAATGAGTAATGGATTAAGTTATGTAACCAGTCAACTCTATAGTAAAGCAGATGAATCGTGGTATAAAGAAATACGTGTGGAAGCAGAACATAGTTCTTACGGCAGGGTAACTTCCAATTATGCGGCCAGTGCGGTTTCAAACATTGGTACTGGTTACACCGTGTCCAATAACTATTATGCACTATTCGATCCTACTTCAACCAGCAGTCTTTCTAAATTGTTTGTCAATTTTCCCTTGCCCAGTACATTATCGGCTAAATACAATATCTATTGTGTATTTGTTCCAACGAGTATCGGAAATGCTGCGGATTTAAGACTCAACAAAGTGAAATTTTATTTCTCGTACGTAAATAGCGCTGGTGTGCAGGTGACAAATGCCAATATTGATGCTAACAATAAAGTGCTCACAACAACTCAGTCGGGTGCCAGTTATGCTTTCACAACCAATCCAGCTCAAATGAAAATGTTAGTTGCCAAAGACTTTGAATTTCCTTACAGTAACCTGGTTTATGATGAAGAAGATCCCAAAAAATCGTTAACTGTTGCTTTAAAAGTAGAAAATGCTGCCGGAACGTCAACGGCCGATTTACTCAATTTTAACCGGGCATTGCGTATTGATTGTATCATTCTTGAACCTGTTCAATAATATTGAGTTAATAAATTAATTAGTATGAAGATGAAAAATTATTTAAACATATTAAACATGAACAGGGTTACTTCCAGTCATAAACTCATAAGCACCATCACTCTTGTTTTCTTGTTATTATCTACTACCCTTGTGAAGTCTGAATCCAAAATACCAGGTGACACGCATGAAATAGTATTAACCGGACTGGTACGAGATGCTCACACTAAGAAACCGGTAAATGCTGCACAGATTACGGTAGCGAATAAAAACATATCGGCAGTTACCAACGAAAAAGGGGAGTTCACTTTAAAAATCAAATCCTCTAAAGATATACTCTCTGTTTCGGCCTACGATTACAATAATGTTGAAGTGCCCGTTAAAGGGAGAGTATCGGTGATTATTGAGCTTTATTCAAATCAATTCAGTAATTACTATAAAGAGCTCGACGGATTAACCGGTTCAAAAAAGAACTCGTCCATTGTTTCTTCTGTCAAAAGTGTAGATGATTTGAGTAAAACGGGTATACTTGCAGCCGATGAAGCATTACAATCTGCCTTTGGAGGTGATGTCAGAGCCATCAGCCGCTCAGGGGTAGCCGGATCGGGTGCCTCGCTTTTTATCCGGGGTATCAATTCTCTCAATGCCAATGCCCAACCCTTATTTGTAGTAGACGGTGTTATCTGGAATAATTTATATGATGTGGAATCCATACACGAAGGTTTTTTCTCTAATCCCCTGGATAATATAGATTCCAACGACATAGAAAGTATCAGCGTTGTAAAAGATGGTACCTCTATATACGGAAGTAAGGCTGCCAATGGCGTTATCCTGATAAAAACCAAAAGAGGTTCATCCATGGTAACCAAAATTGGTTTAAATATTTTTACGGGCATAACCACTCAGCCTTCTTCTGTTCCTATGATGAATGGCGAACAATACAGAGTTTATGCAAGCGATTTATTAGGTACAAAGGGTAAAGTTGGAAACGATATTTCAAATTTTGAATTTTTACAATCCGACCCTTCCAATGCCGTTTACAATACCTATCACAATAATACAAACTGGAACGACGAAGTTTATCAAACCGGCACAACAAATAGTTATTTGATTAATGCCAACGGAGGTGATGAAAAGGCTTTGTATTATTTTTCTTTGGGACTGGCCAATAATAAAGGTGTAGTTAAAACTACAGAAATGCAACGTATAAATTCACGCTTCAATGCTGATTTTAAATTGACAAATTCTTTTAATCTGGGATTAAATATCGGGTTTTCGCGTGTTGAACGAAAATTGCTGGACGATGGGGTGAACTTCTACTCCTCACCAACCTGGTTAAGTACAATTAAATCACCCTTCCTGAGCCCTTATAACTTCACTTCTTCCGGAGAATTAACTCCCGATTATGCAAGAACAGATAGCTTGGGAATAGGTAATCCATCCGGCGTGATTTTGACTTCTTTAAATAATCTGAAGAAATATCGATTCAATATTGGTGTTCTTCCATCCATTAAGATTACTCCGGCTTTGACTCTGAGTTCACAATTCGATTACAGCCTGCAGAAAACGATAGAGGGACGCTTTGTGCCTATGTATTACACACCCGAAAGACTAATACCAGAATTTGGTATTTCCAGGAATGAGATCAACAGTCAGGTGATGCGTAATACCACTGTATTTGATGACACCCGATTAACTTATGAAAAAAGATTCGGCGAAAACAACCATTTGAAAGCCATATTGGGCTGGAGGTATATTCATAATTATTATGAATCGGATTATGTGGAAGAACATAATTCGGGTACAAACAATAGCACGACCATTAATGGTGATTTTGATTATTTACAGGTTAAAGGTATCAATAATCTGACAAAATCATTGTCGAATTATATGAACATCGATTATGATTTCAACAACCGGTATTTCCTGAGTGCAGCTGTAGCGGTTGATGGTTCTTCGCGGTTCGGGAATGAAACCAAGGGCGGTTTCTCTTTGTTCGGACGTAGTTGGGGTGTGTTTCCATCGGTCAATGCCGGCTGGGTGGTTTCATCCGAAAAGTTTATGAAGAACATTGATTTTATAAACTTTTGTAAAATTCGTACCGGATATGGTATCACCGGAAATGATGGAATAACCGACTACGAATCTATGGCTTATTTTTCTTCTATCCGATTTATGGACCGCGCGAATGGTTTAGTTATTTCTAATTTAGCCAATACCAGTGTGCAATGGGAAACTACGGCAAAAGCCAATGTGGGTGTAGATTTCGGATTATTCAAAGACCGTTTGTCGTTAAGTGTTGACTTTTTCACGAGCAATACTTCGGACCTGCTGGTAATGAGAACTCTTCCCGATATCAGCGGCCTGGGTGTATACTGGGAAAATGCCGGAAAAATGGAAAATAAGGGATTCGAATTGTCTGCAAATTGGAAAGTCCTTAATTTTAAAAACCTGAAATGGGAACTTGGTATGAGTGTAGGACACTACAAAAATGCTGTAACCGAGTTACCCGAAGGCCAATATACAACTTCAGTCTATGATGGAGAAGTACTCACAGCCGTTGGTCAGTCGGCAGGTTCGTTCTATGGTTATAAAACCCTGGGAGTATTTGCCACAGAGGCCGACGCCACGACAGCTAACCTGAAAATTCAGAATGCTGATGGCACGTTTAGTAATTTTGGGGCGGGTGATATTATTTTCGATGATAAAAATCCCGACGGAATTATTGATGAAAAAGATAAACAAGTGATTGGTGATCCCAATCCCGATTATTACGGAACCATTTCAAGTAAAATATCATACAAAAGAATTTCGTTAAGCACGTTGTTCACCTATTCGTATGGAAACGATGTGTATAATTACACACGCAGCCAGTTGGAAGCGGGAACTAACTTCAGCAATCAAACTTCAGCCATGAACAGACGCTGGACAGCCGAAGGACAAATCACCGACCAACCCAAAGCTGTGTATGGAGATCCATTGGGAAATTCAAGATTCTCGGACCGTTGGATAGAGGATGGGTCGTATATCCGGTTGAAAACTGTGACGCTTTCTTATGACCTTCCCATTAAGAGTAACTTTATACAGGGTCTTAATTTTTGGATATCAGCCAATAATTTGTTGACATTTACTAATTACTTAGGTGTGGATCCGGAATTTTCATCCAACAATTCAGTCTATTACCAGGGTGTAGATGCCGGAATAGTACCTCAGACTAAAAGCTATTATGTAGGAATTAAATTAAATCTGTAGGAAAATTAGGCTAAGGCAGAGGCTAAGGCGGTGTCCGGCTCTATTTTTAGGTTTTTGATTTTAAAAAAAAAGAATAATGATAAAAAAATATGATATGAAAAGAATCAGCAAAATAATGTTATTCCTGTTTCTATCTGCTTCTACATTAACCGGCTGCGATGACCTGTTGGAAGTGGATTCAAACAGACTGGTTTTCGTAGATGATTATGATATGACTTCGGCGAACGACACCCTTTATTCGATGTTTGGCATATTCTCACAATTGCAAAAATTATCCGATAGTTATGTGCTTTTGGGTGAATTGCGTGGCGATTTGATGGATGTTTCTGAAAATTCAGGGCTGTATCTGAAGGAGATAAATGATTTCAACATTTCCGGTAAAAATCCATATACCAATAATATTAAAGATTATTATGCGGTCATTAATAATTGTAATTATGTGATTCAAACTATCGATACTTCAATAGTAAGTGGGGGTAATAAGGTGATGTATAAAGAATATGCTGCCTCCAAAGCTATACGCGCCTGGACTTATATGCAAATAGCACTGAATTATGGCTCGGCCACTTACTTTGAAAAACCTATTCTTAATGTGGAAGATGCCAAACAGGTTTATCCTGAATACACCATGGAAGAATTGGCTCCTAAATTAATCGAAGACCTTAGTCCATATAAAGATATAGAGGAACCTTCACTTGGGGGTTTGTATTCGTACAATACGTCCGATTCTTATTTCCCCATTCGGTTTCTATTGGGCGATCTGTATCTTTGGCTGGGCCAATATGAAAATGCTGCCAATGAATATCACGATTTGATGTTCAAGAGAGGGTATGGCATTTTCAATAATATTTATGAAAACAACCTCCAGGTTACAAATGGTGCTTTTACAGGTGCTTATGTTTTATGGGGAATTGGATTAAATGGTTGGATGGGCATTTTTGATGACAGTTCCCTCGAAGATATCACCTCTATAGCTGCTACCAACGATTATGGTCAACAATTTGATCTGGATAGTCTCGTTTTGAATAATATGGTAACTCCATCTGCTTTGGCGATAAATAAATGGGACACGCAAAAATATTATCATTCTACGTCGCTCGATACGCTGGGTGATTTAAGAAAATATGGATCTGTGTCAAATTCACCCTTAACTGCTTCCAGGTTTATAACCCAAACTACGGCTGCTACTAAGAAGGATTATATTTATAAATATATTTTGATGAATCCGATATCTGTTGATAAGAAAACGAGTAAGCGGATAATGCCTTACCGTACAGCATTGTTATATTTGCGCTATGCCGAAGCCGTAAACCGGATGGGAAAACCCAACCTGGCTTTTGCTGTCATTAAAACCGGCCTGAGTAAGCTCTCCATGCAAAACAAAAAAGTAATTCCTCAACATGAACTTTCCGATCCGCTTCCAAATTATATGGATTTTACCGATCTGCGTTTTGATACCAGCATAGGAATCAGGATGCGTGGACTGGGTAATGTGGATAAAGATTCTACTTTTGCCATTCCCGCATTACCTGCACTGGCAGATTCTATACTCTACGTGGAAGATATGATTCAGAATGAACTTGCCCTTGAAACAGCTTTCGAAGGTAACCGTTTTCAGGATTTGATGCGTATGGCCATTCACAGGGATGACAATAATTACCTGGCCGAAAAAGTGGCTGCCAAACATAAGTCTAACAAGGAAGCTATTAAAAGCAAGTTGTTGGTTCGGGCAAACTGGTATTTAAAAAAATAAGACGATAGTAATAAAGTTTCACTAAAAAAACCAACTTTGATTTTTCAAAGTTGGTTTTTTCTGTTTTTATACGCGCAAGAGTCCGATCAATATACTGTGTAAGTACTTCCCAAAGCAAGAAAAATACTTCTATAAGCATCAAATATGTTTCTATTAGCAACAAAATTGATTTAAAGGACTACAAAATTGATTCTATTAGCATCTAAGTTGATTTGTAAAGCATCAAAAAGGTTTATAAAAGCATCAAAGTTGATTTGTAAAGCATCAAAAAGGTTTATAAATGCATCTAAGTTGATTTGTAAAGCATCCAACAGGATTCTATAAGCATTAATATTGATTTGAAAGACTCTAAAATTGCTTCGTAAAGGGTTAGATCTGATTTGAAAGACCAACGAATAGGGGAGTATTCAAATAAGCGTGTTTTTGTAAGCTTTTCTCATTCGAAATGAGTTGTGTTTTATGCCGAAAATGCCTGATTTTAAGTTTATCAGCAAGTTGTCTACTATTTTGACTTGTTTTTCACCCTCCTTATGATGGATAGAATATATTTTTGTACAATCAATTTTATCTGATGAAGGCCATGTTGAACGAATAGTATACATACTATGTCTATTAAAATTGATAGTATTCTATATTTCAAAACCACTTAAATATTTACCTTAAAATTTAATTAAATCATGAAAAAAAACTACTTATTAATTGCGGTATGCATGGCCGCATGTGCCGGTTCGCTAAGCTTACAGGCTCAAACGGATGTTACTTCCACTTACCTTACCAATGCAGGTTTTGATAACAGCTGTAACTACCTGGTTGGAGATGTGGCAGCCAACCTGGTTGTGGCCAATGCAGGTGCCAACCTGAAAGTTGTATCAGGTTGGACAGTTGGGACTATAGGCGATAATTCAGCTGCTGCTGCTTTTGAATTTGGTTATACAGGAACCTTGAATGGTGTTGCGGGTCCTATTCCTTTAGCCGGTGCTGATGCAGCTACCGGTACCGGTCATGGTGCTTTGGGTATTTCTGCTGCCTGGGCTGCTACTATTACCTATACTCAAAATGTTACTTTACCAGTTGGTAAATACACCATTGAATATGCTGCCTATAATTCCGGTCCTAATGTGGCTGATAATAGCAGGGTAGGTTGGGTGCCTAATTCGGGGACTTCTGTTGTGTCTGCCAAAACATCATTTGCCCAGAATGCATGGGTTACCGAAAGCCTCACTTTTACCGTTGTCAATGAAACAGCCGGTAAAATACAGGTAGGTATAACTGCACCGAATTCCGGTTCGGCAGCAGTAGGAAGAATATTTTTCGATTATGTAAAAATCTTTGTACACGCTGTTGATAAAACCGAACTTCTAAATCTGAAAGATTCAGCAGCCGTAATGTACAGCGCTCAACAGGCAGTTGGAACTTCAACTGTTTATGCTGACTTAAATGCTGCAATAGCTGCGTCTCAGGTTATTTATGATAATTCAAGTGCTACAGCTTCTCAGGTAATTCTACAGGAATCTGCCTTAAAACAAGCCATTGCCAATGTATACAGTGCAATTGTAATTTACAGCAGAGTTAGTACATGGACCACGCTTCCATATACAATTACATCGGTGATAACTAATCCAAGTTTTGAAACCAATAGTACTGTTGGCTGGACAAACGTAGGAGGTTTTGGTCCACAAAATAATACTTCGTTTGCTTTCAAAGAAGGAACCTATTATGTAGAAAAATGGAAATCTTCCGGTAACTGGACAGGTTTGAAATTATCTCAAAAAATCGTTGATCTTCCGAATGGGGTTTACAAATTAACGGCTGGTGCTTTAAATAATCCAAACACAACCGGTGGGGCTTTTCTATTTGCCAATGATCAAAAAGTTGAAGTAATTGCAACCAACGATTATTCTGTTACGGTTACAGTAACAAACAATTTATTAGAAATCGGATATGAAGTTACAAATGGCGGAAACTATGTAGCTGTGGATAATTTCAGACTGACTTATGTTAGCGATGGTTCTCCTTACATTATTCTTGCTCCTGAAAACTTATTCTTTGACCCAAGCAACCTGACAAAGACATTTGTAGTCAGTGGTGGTAATGTTACCTCTGATGTCGTATTGGCACCTCCTGCAGGTATCGTTCTTGATAAAACAACATTAACTGCAGCCGAAGTAAATGCAGGTGTAACTGTAACTGCTACATTTGATAATGCTACTGTAATTACCAACGGAATAATTTCGGCTACAACCGGGTCTGTTGTTATGAATCTTACCGTAACTACTTCTGCTGATCTTAGTTGCTTTACACCTTTACATGCAACTCTTACCAATCTGATTCCAAATCCATATCTGAATGATATTTCTGCTTTTGGAGGTTGGGGTAAAAAATCAGTTGTTTTTGGTGAAGCCTATTGTGGAGCTGCTTGTGTGAAATTCAATGCTACAACAAACACCTGGCCTGATGGCGCTGCATTGGACGTAAGTTCAGTAGCCTGGGAAGCAAATTCAACATATGAACTTCATGCCTGGGTGAAAGCCGTTGATGGTACATTTGCATTCTATGCAAAAGGCACCGACCCGGATGTAACTATTCCTGTACCAATGACAGGAGACGTCTGGACTGAAATTAGCACTACTTTCACCACCGGAGCAGCTCCAACGGCAAACTTCTTTACATTCAATAATGTGGATGGAGCTTCTACAGGTAAAATTGCTTATATTGACAATTACGAATTATATAATATTACTTCTATCCTGACAAAAGTCAATAATGTTGTAAATGATCAAAATCTGAACATTTACAAACAGGGTAATCAAATTGTAGCTGATTTCAATCTGTCACAATCTTCAACCGTAGAATTCTCGGTATATAGTGCACAAGGTACACTTATATCAAAAGAAAAAGCCGCTTTTGCAGCAGGTAAAAATCAGAAAGTAATCAGTTCTACTCTTGCTTCGGGAGTATATTTGGTGAACATGATCAGTGAAGGTAAAACGATAACCAGAAAAGTAATCAAATAAGTTTTCCCTTTTTAATTTTTTCAGAGGCTATCTTATTAAAATGAGATAGCCTCTGTTTGTTTTAAAGAACCTTATTATTTGATTTAAATCAAATTTTTTATTCATTTTCTGTTCTGAAAATTGTATTTTTGAGTTTTTCTCATTTGCATTGATTAAAAGTTCCCGAATTTATGAAAAAACCAATTTCACTTTGTCTCTTTGTTGTAATAAGTTTGAGCCTGTTTGCTCAGACCGGTAATTCAAAAGCTTTTCATAAGTGGGCTCAAACACCACCCATGGGCTGGAATAGTTGGGATTGTTATGGACCTACTGTCGTTGAATCGGAAGTAAAAGCCAATGCCGATTATATGGCCGTCCATTTAAAACAATTTGGTTGGGAATACATAGTAGTCGATATCCGTTGGTATATACAGAATGATAAAGCCGGTGGTTATAACCAAACGGATCAGATATACGACTACGATATGTACGGACGGTATATGCCGGCTGTAAACCGTTTCCCTTCGGCTGCCAACGGGAAAGGATTTAAACCCCTGGCCGACTATATTCATAAAAAAGGGTTGAAGTTCGGTATTCACATCATGCGTGGAGTCCCTAAAATTGCAGTGGATAAAAAATTACCGATAAAGAATGGTCACGGAAAAACAGCTGCCGATATCTATTCTGAAGCCCAACAATGCACCTGGTTGAAGGATAATTACACGATACTGACCGACAAAGAGGGAGCTCAGGAATACTACAATTCCATTTTCGAACTTTATGCTTCCTGGGGAATCGATTTTGTGAAAATTGACGATCTTTCCCGCCCTTATCATCAGGGTGAAATTGAATTGATCCGTAAAGCCATTGATAAAACGGGTCGACCTATCGTTTTGAGTATGTCGCCCGGAGAAACACCGGTAGAAAAGTATGAACATGTGAAGAATCACGCCAATATGTGGCGAACGGTGGATGACTTCTGGGATAACTGGGATCAGCTACATTATCAGTTCGAAGTTTGTAACCGTTGGTCGCCTTATATTGCTCCCGGCACCTGGCCCGATGCCGACATGTTACCGTTGGGACGTATCAGCATCCGCGGTGAGCGTGGTGAAGACCGTATGACAAAATTTACACCTGATGAACAATACACCTTGATGTCTTTGTGGACTATTTTTAAATCTCCATTGATGTTTGGCGGCGACCTGCCCAGTAACGATGAATTTACAAAAGCACTTATCACCAACACCGAAGTGCTGGATATGCACAAACGTTCGGTAAATAACAAACAATGGTTTAAGGTAGATGATCAGATAGCCTGGACAGCCGATGATCCTAAAAACGAAGACAAATTTGTTGCCCTGTTTAATACCAGCGGAAGCGAATTTGTAAAAAGCCGGAAAGCTCTTTATCGCAGTGGTCTGATTTCTAAACTGACCGACGGCTATGGATCGCAGATTGATCTTAAACTTCCGGCAGGTAGTAAGGAATTGTATCTGGTGGTTAGCAATGGGGGAGATGGTAACAGTTGGGATCATGCCGACTGGATTAGTCCTGTAATTTACAACGAAAAAGGTGATTCCATTTTATTAACCGATTTGAACTGGAAAGCAGCAACAACCGGATGGGGAACTATTGTTGAAAACAAAAGTATTTCCGGCGGGTTGTTGAATATTCAGGGTAAAACCTATCCCAATGGCATTGGAACTCACGCCAATTCAATCCTATCATTCGAAATACCCGATGGTTATACCCGGTTCAGGTCTTTTGCCGGTCTCGACAAGGCAGCTACCGATCAGCCCGATGGTACAACCGTAGAATTTATGATTTTTAATGAAAATCCTACATTCCAGGCATCGGATCCTGATGGAAATGGTGAAATGGTTATACCGCTTGATTTACTTAAGCTTGGATTTACGGGTAAATGTACTGTCCGTGATATGTGGGCTAAAAAAGATTTGGGAATCTATTCAGGATCTGAGTTTGCTCCGGTTATCAATCAGCATGGTGCGGGATTATACCGGATATCACCGGTCAAGAACTAAATTATTCAGGTTTTAAACTTAAATCATAGTGCACGACTATTTTTAGAAAAAAAAAGATCAGCATTCTATTTATTTAGAATGCTGATCTTCGTTTTTATTCTACCAATAACATTTTTGATTTGGAAGAGAATTTATTTTCAACTGTAAGTATATAAGCTCCTTTCTTTAAGCTTAAATCGGGTACAGTTATTTTATTTTCAAGTGCCTGTACATTTACAGAAAAGACTGATCTTCCAGTCAGATCGGTTATATTTACGTTGAAGCCATTGCTATTTGTTCCTGTTTTTATAGTTAGTTCATTGCCCTGTAATGGGTTGGGGTAAAAAGTGAAATCTGTTTGTGGTTGATGATTTTTATTTAGACCTGATATTAAAGTGCTCCAATTTATTCTTGTCTCGGTTATACTGTTCCACAGACTTTGACTGTTTCCATTCCCAATTATCCGTATGTATCGGGCGTTTTGATTTACAAAATCATAGTTTTCCAAATCCACCGTTGTACCACTCGAGGTATCGTTCAGCACTTCGGTAAAATTTGTTCCGTCGGTTGAAAGTTGGATGATGAAATAGCTTTTGCGAATATTACCACTGTAAAATGCCAGATCAACAGAATTCACTAGTTCCGGTTCACCCAGGTCGTATTGTATCCATTGTCCTTTCCCTTCGGACGACCAGCGCGTTGAAAAATCAAAATCAATAGTTTTATCGGGAGTGTTACTGGTATTTGCCTGGTAATCGCTGGCTGTTACTGCAACAATGCCGGTGTAAGCAAAGGTCAGGGCTTCGCCTGCCTCAACGGGTGAACCATCGTCACTTAAAATGTTATTGATCTGAACCTGATATAAGCCGTAGTTTAAACCCTCTACTGTTAAAATGATTGTGCTGTCATTGCCTCCTTTTGTCACATCCAAAACGGTAACGTTGTTGTTTATAGTATAATTGTTTACCAGTAAGGCTGTTGTTAGATCTGTTTTTTTCGAAAATAAGATTTCTATATGTGTCTTGTCTGTTACTTTGATGGATGTCATGGCAAAATCTGAAGGAACCGGCATGACTCCATCTGCCAGTTTAACCACTTCTGTGCCGGCTAAAAGAAAAGCTCCCACGCCAAAATCAGCCGTTGAACCAACCGTAACCGGCTGCGATGAGGATGGATTGGAGCCAACTCCCTGCACGTATCCTAAAAATCCGGTTGGCTGAACTGCTATGGTCGATAGCCCGTTCCATGCTTTAACGACAACCGGAAAATAGCTTGCCGAATCGAGCAACTGATTATTGATTCCCCAGGCCAATCCATAGGTGAAGAACCCGGTACCGCTGGTTTCGGGTCCGCCAAAATCAGTTGGATCGTCGAGACTTACATTCCAGCATCCATCCTCTCTCTGACGTTCTTTTAATGACAGTGCCATTTTTTGAAAAGTTTCGATATATTCTGGACGATGAATGTTATCGGCCGGTAAAAGTTGAAGTACACGCACCAGTGCTCCCATAACCCAGCCATTACCACGCGACCAGTATGAATCCTGACCGTTGGGTGTGAAATATGGCGGATCGAAGGATTCATCTCTGTACCAGAGCCCTTCGGTGGTATTGTACAACCCTCGGGTCACTTTCGTGTTCTGAAAAATATCATGCATTTTGTTGAAATATGCATCGTCATTAGTCAGAACTCCCAGACGTGCAAACACCGGCATAGCCATGTAAAGTGCATCTACCCACCACCAATCGTCCGATTTGGTGCTGTTTACCATAAAATCGATACTGGTTTTGATGGCCTCAATTTTGGAGGACTGTTTGACTTCGTCCAGATTGTACAAATCAATGTACACCTGACCGGCTATCTGATTATCGGCATTTCGTGTAGCAGTTCCACCACTCAAACCCCAGCCGTTATTGTTTGCCCACAGACTTGCATACTGCCTGTAGCTGTCTTTGGGATAAATCTTATAGAAATCCATATTGCCGGTAAAATAAGCTGCTCTGGCCCACTGATTATTGCCCGGATTTGCATTTTGTGAAATCCAGTAATCGTTTACCAGCCTCATCTTTCCGATTACTTCGGTTTTGGAAGGAAGCAGTTGCGCAAAGTTGTTTGAAGTGAATAGCAGAACAATAAAAAGGTATAAAATTTTTTTCATAGTATATCAGGTATTGATAAGAAAGTTTGAATTTGACTGATTTAATGCTCTGTTTTATTTATACTCTAACACACAAATGAGAGCTTAAAATAACAGGTGTTGAACCGAATTGGAAGTAACTGCAAATTTTTATTTTCTCTTAGTTTCCCTTTTAGGGGATATGGGTTTCTTCTTTTTTCTTATGCAAATTTACCAAATAAAAGAACCACTTGGAACAGTAAAGCAATGATTTTTACAAGCATAAAGTTATTATGAACCTTTATGACATAATTTTCATCTTTTTATGAAAACAGGAAGAGTATATTTGCATATTTAAATCAAGAAATCATTATCCTTATACCTATCCTATGAAGAAATTATTAACACTTTTCATTCTTACACTGTTTAGTGCCCTCAATTTTGCTTCCTTTGCTCAATCAAACCTGATTTCAAATTGGTGTTTTGGCACGGGAACAGGCACAGGTTCAAAACCAACGGATGTAGGCTGGCTTTGCACACCGGTTGGATCGCTTGGTTATAGTCTGGCTAATGCTGCCGGAGGCTGTCGGTTTTTGGATTACAATGTTGCCGGTGGATATACCGGTTTTACGTACAACAGCGCAAACCTGACTTCGCGCATCATGTATATGCGTTGGGATTCAGGGAATTCATCCAGTTATTATACTTATCCGGTAACGCTGACGGCTTGCAAAAATTATACTTTCTCCTTCAGATATAGTTTAGGTGCCAATGCCACTGCAGCAACAATTACGGCCGGAATATGTACTGACCAAAATGGTACAACGGGTACCATAGCCTCTCAGCCTTTTGTGTGTTCTTCCACTTTGAAAACTGTTCTTAGCGGGTCATTCTCATTTACACCCGCTGCTTCCGGAATTTATTATCTTTCCTTCAAATCATCAACTGCTGCCATGTGCGCTGTTGCCGATTTATCGGTACTGGAAAATAATTCTCAGTCACTCACTGTTTCACCCACTTCGCTGACCTTCGATGATATAAATAAAACCAGAACGATTACTCTCAACGGCAATGCGTTGACCGATTCCGTAAAGCTGGTTGCCCCCCTGGGCATTGCTTTAAGCAAAAACGGCTTTACGGCTGCCGAAACACAATGTGGTGTTTCGCTAACGGCTACTTTTGATGCCGGTAGAACCATCACAAACGATTCTATAACGGTTAAATGCGGAACCGCATTTTCTAAATCGGTAAAAATAAATTCTATAACCGGCGATGCACAATGTTTCACACCGCTTTATCCCGATAAAGTAAATTTAATTACTGATCCTTTCCTGAATAGTTTGGGGAATTTTAGTGGTTGGGGTACCAAATCGCTCGATTCACTTTCAACTTATTGCGGAAAATATTGTGGGAAAATTGCTGATGGGAGCGGATCGATTGATTGCAACCTGGCATTGAGCCCTTATAAAAAATACCGCATGAAAGTGATGCTGAAAACCATTGGCGGATCCTTCCAGCTGGGAGTGTCAAAATACGATGGAAACAGTGCCGACATTAATCAGGTGGTGAATACCAATGGCGAATGGAAGGTCCTTGATTTTAATTTCAATACCGGTCAGTCGGTAACGGGTGCTTTGACTTTCTTCAATAATTATCAGAAAGATGGAACTGCCGGCTTTATCGACAACTGGGAGTTGTATGAAATTGGTGAGGTAATCGGGTCGGAAGCTGTAATTACTGCCGATCAAATGACTGAAACAGACGTGAAATCTACTATTCGTGAAATGCTGGCCAAACACCTGATTTATGCCGAAGGTCAATATAAAGCCGGCGGTTATTTTGGTAACGGACAAAGCGTGGAACATGGCGCCCGGACGAATGCCGATTATGCCTTGATTTATGCCTTTATTTATAAATATGCTCAGGATAAATCTTTGCCAAATGGTATGACTTTCGAAACGGTGAAACAACATGCGCTGGCTGCCATTCGCTATTCGTACAGTACGCACAAAACAGGTACAGTTAATTGCACGGATGGTATTAAATGGGGCATAGTCTGGGAATCGTCCATGTGGTGTACTTCCACCGCTTACGCATCGTGGTTGATGTCGGCAGAACTGACCGAAACAGACAAAGCTGCTGTTAAAAAAATGGTCATGGCCGAAGCAAACTATAATTTATCGCGTACCATACCTACTGCCGTTAATTCTGATACCAAGGCCGAAGAAAATGGTTGGGATACCAATATCTTAGCCATAGCATCGGCCATGTATCCCGAAGAAAAAAATGCGGAGGCATGGACCTATCGTTGCAAACAATTTGCCATGAATACTTACAGTGTGGCTGCCGATTTAAAACGAAAAGATCTGGTAGATGGAAAGTCAGTTGCCGACTGGCATATCGGGGCGAATCTTTTCCCCGATTATGCGCTCGAAAACCATAACTTTTTCCATACATCCTATTTGAATATACCGATTCAGGAAATGTCTGAATCATTGCTGGCATACAAAGCCGTTCAAAATCAAACAAGTCCGGCATTCCCTATTCCTGATGCATTAAAACATAATGTATTGAACGTTTGGAATAGTATGTTGAAGGAACTGATTATGGCCGATGGCATAGAAGCCATGCCAAACGGAAACGACTGGTCGATGTACATTTTCGATGAGCTTTCAACCTATTCAGCCATGGCATGTATTTATCGTGATCCGGATGCTTTAATGCTCGAAAGTATTATTTTGCAATATGCCCGGATGCGTCAGGCAACAACTGCCGATGGCTCTTTTTTGCTTAATCCTGATGTGGGTGAGCGTCGAATGGCTGTTACAGCACGCCGGTTGGTTTTTGCACATTTGTATCACGACTTTTACCCGACAAGCGGCATGGTTGCTACCAATTGGGCCGATTTCAGCAAGAAACATGAAACTACCAAACTGTTGCCTTATAGTGGCATAGTTCGCAGTAATAATGACGACAGATATGTAACTTTCTCCTGGTTTCAATCGGCCGATGGTAGCAGCTATAAATCGTACATGGGCATGGTTTCACCTAATTTGGTCGACAATAGTAATATTGTATTTCCTTTTAAAGCTGCCAATGCCGGAAACTTCACCGGATATGTGGACGTAAGCGGATACACCCGCAATGCATCATTACTCAGTAATACTTTCGCTTTGTACCCAAAAAGCTTCTCCACTACCGGTAAATTGAGTGTTACCGGAGGAAGTATGACAAAATATCTGACATTTTACTCCACTCCGGGTAATGCCGTTATTTATCACGAAGATATGGTAAGCAATGTAGCAGGTACAGCCACCAAAGACGGAGGTTTGTTGATGGGTATCACCACGGATATTATGACAAGACTTTCACGCACTCTTTATTCACAGTCGGGAAGCGTTAAGTCCAACGGGGATGCTGTAAGCAACATAGCCGGTAATTGGGTGAATGTGGATAATATAATTGGAATGGTTGTCAATGGTGGAAGTGGGATAGCTTTTGGTGAAAAAGAATTGAGTACATCGGTGTATGTTTCCAAATTATACGGCTCATATACCACTACTCCCAAAAACTTTGCATCGGGTGCAGTGGTATATTCCCGTTCTGCTATCGTTTATCCCAAAGTAAATGCCCTGACTACACAAACATTGGCTGCAAGAGCAAAATATCCGGTGGTAGCAAGTGGTTGGAAAGCTACAGCTGCCGAAGATCCTGATGGTCGCCGGTATTTGTTGATGTCTAACTTCCGCTCTGCAGCTTCTACGAATGTTAGTTTATCATATTTCTTGGGTGCGCCGGTCTTCGATAGGGTTACAACTGTAGTGGATACTACCGGAACTGCCACTTTTAATACCATGGCAAATGCGTCCTCACCCGTAGAATTGTACGTTTACGTAAAACCTGGATCATTGCCACTTCTGGCCGTACAGGGCGATAGTCCCTATACGGTTTATGTAAAAAATGAAAACCCGACTGATGTTACAGCCAATGTGTCAATTTGGAATGCTGGAAGCTATCAGTCACAAGTTATTTCGTTGCCGGCAAATGAATGTAAGTATGTGCGCATTGAAAATAATCTGCTAGTAGCCGATACCATTCAATTTCCCGGAGGATATCGTAACATTGCCAGAGGAAAACATATAACTGCTGATAATCAATCACCCGAACATTTCCCCATGGCAGCTATAGATGAAAACGATAGTACTTATTATGAATCACTGACATTGCCAACCGCTGCTGTTCCGCAAAATTTGACTATCCGCCTGTGGAGTTTAAATGCCTGCAATAAAATGACCATTAAATCGGCTGAAGCTGTTGGTCCAAAAGAGATAGTAATTCAGACATCCAATGACGGAACCACATTTACAACCGTAAAGACAACGACACTGGGAAATACAACCGATTTACAATCAGTCGATTTTCCTGAAACGGATGCCAAATACATTCGTTTAAAGGTTAACTCAACTTACGGAGAACAAAATGTTGGAATAACAGCCATTCAACTGTTTGGATATCCGAAATAATTTGAGAACAACAAATTTCCAACTAAAGGAATTAATGAGAAATCAGGAATATATTTTCCTCTAAGTTAGTTAGCAAGGATCAAATCGATTAATAGTGTGACTATTATTACTATCAAATATGAATAACAATTTATACCATGAATAAAAATATAATCATTAAAAATATACTTATTATCAGTCTGTTGCTTTTCATTCCCGGATTAAAAGCTCAGGTTGCAAATGAAGATATGATAGAAGTGAAAACAGGTAGTTTCACCATGGGCAACAGTTTATACGCCCGGGAATCTGTAATCAGAACAGTCAATATCAGCCCGTTCTTTATGAGTAAGAATGTAATTACAAACGCCCAGTTTGCTCAGTTCCTCAATGAGTATGACAGTCAAACGGTAAAGGATGGCGAGTTTACAGGAAAATCCTTATTTACGAGCGATACCTGGGGAATTGTTGCCAGCAACGGAGTCTGGGTAGCTGCAACAGGTTACGGGTCATTTCCGGCAATTAAGGTTAGCTGGTATGGTGCTTCCGAATTTTGTAAATGGTATGGCGGTCGGCTCCCAACTGAAGCAGAGTGGGAGTATGCCGCCAAAGGAGGACCAAGCTCGTTGGGCTATACTTTCAGTGGTAGCAATACAGCATCGACGGTGGCCTGGTTTTATGATAATTCCGGTAATACAAACAAAGCTGTAGGTTCCAAAACGGCCAACAGCCTTGGGATCTTCGATATGAGTGGAAATGTATATCAATGGTGTTCCGACTGGTTTGGCCGTTATGATGAATTTGGCAAATCGGGAGATCTGGACCCCAAAGGTCCTCAGGATGGAACATCCAAAGTTATACGCGGAGGTTACAGATCCATTGGTTCTGCCGATCTTCACCTCACTAACCGCGAAAGCATTTCGCCCGATGAAAGTTATAATTTCGTAGGATTTCGGCTGGTCAAAAATAATTTATCTACCGGGCTTTCCTCTGTAACTGATTTAGTAAGTGTTTTCCCGAATCCGGCTACGAATAGCATAACTATCAATAGCATGGAATCTGTTAGTAAAGTAGAGATAATCGACAGCGAAGGCAGAATGCTATACAAATCGTTAACTCCGGATAAAAGAATTTCTGTTTCCGGTTATGCCAACGGCCTTTATATTTTGAAAATCACTGCAGGATCGAATGAGATTATCAAAAAAATAGTAATTAAAAATTAGTTCAGAAATTTAAGAAACAGGTTAGTTATTCAGGATTGAAAGAGTTGGTGATTAGTTACCGGCTCTTTTTTTTTGTATCTTTACGAATCTATAAGCCCTGATTCACTCCAATTTGCCATTATCGACTTTCCCGGCTGTTCTGTCTGAATCTTCCGAATGTCTTTCTACTGCAATGCGGACAATTTAAAATGATTTGAAAAAAATAAAAAGTATAAAATATGAGAATCCTATTTAAAAGTGTTTTGTGTATATCCTTTTTCCTTTGTTGGCAACTGCAGCTTAAAGCGGCAGATATAAATAGTCTGACTGTTGATACCATTCAGAAAAAAAGCCAGGTATTTCAACTCGTTCAGCCCGATTACAAACTTAGTCCGAAAACCGGAATGACCCGTAAGCATTGGAAAGATGCCGCACTCTACATGTTGCAGGGAGCTTTTAGTTATATCCATACTATGGATGATCCTATGAAATTTCCCAAACAAGAGGGCAAAAGTTACCCACGGAATGATGGGCAAATTCCTACCGAAAAACTCGAAGGATTGTGCCGTACTTTATTTGTGGCAGCTCCTTTGCTGAAAGAAAATCCGGAACTGGTTTTTAACAACATCAAGGTGGCAGATTATTACCGTCATCAAATCTGCAACTTATTTAACCCCAACAGTCCATCCTTTATTAAGCCTCGTGCCAAAGATGGTGGCCCTAGTCAAAATCTGGTAGAATTCGGGGCATTGGCTATTTCCATGACTGCTATTCCCGATGTACTTTGGAAACCGCTATCGCAAGGTCAAAAAGATTCGCTGGCAGCTGTTATGATCAGTTACGGCGATGGACCAACTGTTGATTCGAACTGGAAATTTTTCAACGTTTTCGTGTTAAGCTTTTTCAAAGATCAGGGTTACCCGGTTAATGAAAAATTACTGGTGGAATACCTGGATAAAACCCTCAACCATTATCGTGGCGAAGGTTGGTATAATGATGCTCCAGCTTACGATTATTACAGCATGTGGGCTTTTCAGATGTACGGTGTGATATGGGCCGAATATTACGGTAACAAATACTACCCCGAACAGGCTAAAAAGTTTATGGAATATTTCAGCCATTTGAAGGGTAATTATCCCTATCTTTTCAGTCGGGATGGAAAAATGATTATGTGGGGCCGTAGCATTTCGTACCGTTATGCCGCTGTAACTCCTTTCCCGTTGATGGGATTCGAGAACGATCCAAAAACTAATTACGGATGGATGCGACGGATTGCATCAAGTACCTTGCTGGAGTTTTTTGAACACCCCGATTTTATGAAAGATGGAGTTCCAACTCTCGGCTTCTTCGGACCTTTCGAACCTGCTGTTCAAATGTATAGTTGTCGTGGAAGTGTTTATTGGGGTGGTAAGGTTTTTCTGGGCTTGTTGGTTCCCGAAAACAATCCTTTCTGGACGGCTACTGAAAATGAAGGTGCCTGGGAAACAGAACTCGAAAAGGGAAAAGTTTATAATAAATTTTCGAAAGGAACGAATATCCTTATTACCGACTATCCAAATATAGGTGCATCCGAAATACGTGCCTGGTGTAATGCAACTGTTGCGGGCGACTGGCAAAAATTCCGCAGTACCGAGAACTATAACCGTTTGTCGTACAACTCGGCTTTCCCCTGGCAGGCCGATGGCGAAAAGGGAGAAGTTGCCATGAATTATGTGGTAAAAAACAAAGAGAATAAATGGGAAGCACTGCGGCTTTTTACTTTCAAAAAATTCGATGATGGAATTTATTATCGTGATGCAGTACTTGAAACCAATAAAAACATACAGTTGCAATTGGCCGATATTCCATTACCCAATGGTATTCTTCGGGTAGATAAAAACAGGAGTACCGAGTCTGCCGAATTCCGCCTGGGACATTATGCGTTGCCTCAACTGGACGGGCTTATTAACGAAGAGTTTCGAAAAGTAAAAGGGCACCAGGTTCGGATTATGAGCAATGGAGTTTATCAATTAGCCATGATTAATTTGAGTGGATGGGATACCATGGAAACTGTTCACACCAAAGGACTGAATCCACAGAGCAACGAAAGTGCTGTCTTAAATGTTCATGATGAATTTAAACCCGGGAAAAAAGGGCAGAATATTTACATTACACTGATGCTCTGGAAAAAAGCCGGTGAAAAATGGACTAATGATGAACTCGTACCTACAAAAAAGATCAACTATTCGGATAAGGAAAACAAGGTAACAGTTCCCTTCATTAATGGTGATCAGAAAGTAGTTAGTTTTGAATAGATTATTCCTTCTTTCTAATTGGAATGAATATTTTCAATAAGAAATTATAGGATAATATTAGAAATATAAAAAGCATCTGAATTTTTCAGATGCTTTTTTTTTGATTGAAATACTGAAAAAATAGAATATTATTTTTTTACAAATTTCACTGACTCCTGGTTTACCTTTAATAAATAAATGCCGGGAGTAAAAGAGCTGATATCTATCGCTGTTTTGGTTCCCTTACCCGATATCTTTTTAATTAAAATGCCTTCGGCATCATATAAATGAATGTTATTGGACAGGTTGAGTTTACTTTCCAACGTTAAAACATCCGTTGCCGGATTTGGATAGACTCTGAAGCTCTGTGCTTCCAGCTGAACCTCATTGATCCCCGTTGGTAAGCCCTCAAACCTGGTTAATTCTGAAGCTGCCAGCAGAAATGCACCCACACCGAAATTGGCCGTATTGGCAGCCGTAATGATTTGCCCAGGTACCGCTGCCGAACCAATTGGCTGTACATATCCAACACTTCCGTTGCTCTGTAAAGCTATGGTTGAAAGATAGGTCCAACCTTTCGCAGCAGCAGGTAAATAGGTCTCCTTATCTAAATATCCGTTGTTAATACCCCAAAGCAGGCCATAGGTAAAAAATGCAGTACCACTTGTTTCCCTGCCCGGAGCTTGCGCGGCATCCATTAGGCTTCGTGTCCAGTAACCTTCGGGTTGTTGTATCTGTATAAGCGCTTTGGCCATGTTTATGTATCTTTCTTCGTATAATGGTCTGTGGGCATCGGTCAAAGGCAGGTCTTTCAATACTTTTGCCAATCCGGCAAAAACCCAACCATCACCTCTGGCCCAAAAATCTTTTTTCCCCGAAAGCGTAGTGTGTGCAGGGTATACATAACCACCATCCCTGTAATAAAAGAATTCGGCCTTATCGTACATAATGCTGTCGGCATAATTGAAATATTCATATAATTTGTCCAGATACAATTGATTACCTGTCAGTTTGTACATTTTGGTCATAACAGGCATCACCATATAAAGGCCATCGGCCCACCACCAGTAATCTTTTTTGGTAGTTGCTACCTGATAGCTCATGACTTCGGTTGCACGTGCTATCTTTTGCGGATCGGGAGCGAGATTGTATAAATCGATATAGGTTTGAAAGCAAATTTGATTATCTCCAAAAAGTACATAATCGCCACCTTCACCATAACTGTATTTCCATCTGGACTTATTGGTTCCGGTTGCACCTATCCATTTGTTGTATGTTGCCCAATTCTCCGAATAGCTTCTGTAAGCTTCTGTTCCCGTAACGCTGTATGCCTCCATGTTTCCTGTGTGGTACGCTGCTTTGTCCCAAAAAGAGCTTACATTGGTCGAATTGTTTTTTTGCCAGTAATCATTTGCTTTCCTGAGAATAGTAATAACCTCTTCTTTAGTGTCTGTTATGGTTTGTGCCGTGCCCGAATTTAAAGTGGCCGTAAAAACCAGTAGAACACAAGAAAATCGAAAGTTTGAAATGTAATTTTTCATTTAAACTGTTTTTTGTCAAGATTTTTTTTTAAAAGTCGTTTTATTAAAATTTGTCGAATAATTCAGGTTGAATTTGATGTTGTAAATTTACTGTAACTGCCGCTATTACTGGGAGGAAATTTGGTCATATTGGGAGATAGGATTTAAAACAAAAAAGTCGCACTAAAATAAATTCAGGCGACTTTTTAATTCCTACGTTCTGTTTCCTACGATTTCTTAGAATCCTGAAATTCCCTGGGGGTAAGTCCAAACTCTATTTTAAAGCACCGACTAAAATATTTTGGATCATTAAATCCGACAGCAAATGCAATTTCCGAAATATTTCCCATGTTGGTAGTCAGCATCTGAATAGCATGTTTTAATCGAATATTTCGAATGAATTCAACGGGCGAAAGCCCTGTTAAAGATTTGAGTTTCCTGTGAAGTGTTGACTTGGATGTTGCCATATCTAAAGCAAACTGATCAAAATCAAAGGTTTCGTCCGATAATTTTTCCTCCACTTTTTTGACTGCCTGTTTTAAAAATTGTTCATCTATCGAACCATATTCCATCGACGAAATATTGATTTCCTGATTTTTCCGGAAATTCTCCACTTTTTGTTTCCTTTTACTTATCAGATTTTTTGTGCGGGCTTCAAGTACCGCTAATTCAAAGGGTTTTGATATAAAGGAATCTGCACCGGCATTGTAACATTCTATACGGTCCTCGGTGGTATTCTTTGCTGTGAGCATTAAAACGTTGATTTGACTGGTCTCAATATCATTTTTAATGATTTTGCATAAAGTGAGTCCGTCCATTTCAGGCATCATGACATCGCTTATAACCAGATCAATTTCGTTTTTTTGGATAATATCCAATGCCTGGAAACCATTTTCAGCAGATAATACCTGATATCTGTTGGCAAAGTTCTCAACGATCAGATTTTTTAACTCTTTATTATCCTCTACAACCAGAATAGTAAAGTTCTTTTGAATCTCTATATCAATTTCATTTTCGGGTATGACTTCTGAAACAATTATATCCGTTATATCTGACTTTTCGGCCAGTTCTATTGGCTGAACTTCCTCTTCTTCTGTAAGCTCTTCTTTGGTGTAAGCACCTACTGAAACCGGAATTTCGATGGTAAAGATAGTGCCTTCTCCCAACTCGCTTTTAACTTCAATACTTCCCTTATGGATTTGTAGCAGATCACTGGTGAGTGCTAATCCTATGCCGTGACTTTTGCTCTGGTCGGACGATTTGCTGATATAGAAACGTTTAAATATATGAGGTAAATCTTCTTCGGAAATACCTTCACCCGAATCGGAAACGGAGAGTCTCATAATCATCTCCTCATTTCGGGGGATAAAACTCATTTGTACCGTGATAGAGCCTCCATTGTGTGTGTGTTTAAATGCATTCGAAAGCAGGTTATACAGTATCTTATCCAGTTTGTCCGGATCAAAATAGGCCATATAGCTTTCGTGCTCTGTTTTAACAGAGAAGGTAATTTCTTTTTCATTTATCAGCGGTTGAAAATTCGATTGGCAAATGTTATTGACAAAAGCGACTATATCATTTTGGTGAATTTTAAGTTTCATATTTCCACTTTCAGTTTTGCGGAAAACCAATATCTGTTGTATCAGTCTTTTCAACCGAATCACATTTGCTTTCATCATTTCAAATTGCGTGGAGTCTGCACTGTTTTTCTTCTGCAAATTCTCAATAAGCAACATGATGATGGTCAGTGGTGTTAGCAGCTCATGCGAAATGTTGGTGAAATATCGTAGTTTTATTTGCGCTAATTCTTCCGATTTATTCTTCTCAATTTGAGATATTTTTAATTCATTTCTCAACTGAATACGGTGAGCCAGTGTCCTGACAAAGACTGTGACTATAGTTCCTAAAACGATCAGATACAACAAATATGCCCACCAGGTTCTGTATGGTGGTGGTAAGACTACAACCTTCAGTGTCGTGATTTGATCACTCCACACTCCGTTTTCATCACTCGCTTTTACCAAAAAGGTATAATCTCCTTCCGGCAGGTTGGCATAATTTACAAACCGTCGGTTATTGCCTAAATAATACCAGTTCTTATCAATTCCCGAAAGCTTGTAAGCGTATTGTATTTTACTGGCAGCCGAAAAGTCGAGAGCCGAAAATTCGATGCTAATATTATTTTCGTAGTATTTGGTTCTTACCCGGTTTTTCTCATAATTGAAATGTGTGTTCATTTCATCCTCAAATATGGATTTATTTTGAATCAGTATATCGGTTATAATTACATGCTGTTTTAACGGTTTGGGAGAGTTTTTTTGAGCCCCGGGATTAAAAGCGCTGATCCCCATGTTCCCTCCAAAAAGAATCTGGCCCGAATTTAATTTTACACACGCATCTTTGAAAAATGAACTTACCAGCATACCATCAGCGCTAGAATAGTAGGTTGCAGCATGAGTCCGAGGGTTATATCTGATGATCTTTTTTATGGTTGAAATCCATAACATACCTTCATTATCTTCAAGTATATCCATGATACCTACATCGGTAATACTATACAATCCACTGATATCATTTGCCGTATGTGTTTTTTGATTGTATAAGTAAAGGCAACCTTCCTTGGTGCCGATATATACTTCTCCATTTTTACTGCAACAAATACTTTGCACACTATTACTTTGGTAACTATTTATTTTTAACCTGATTTGAGAAAATGTATAAGAACTCTTTTTACCATGTATTTCCGGTTTGCATACAAATAGACCCGCTTTTTCAGTCCCTACCCAAATCTTATTATTGGTATCTTCTCCTATTGTGTTTACATTACTAATCTTTGACGAAATTAATCGCACCGCCAATTTAGGAGCTTTCATATAAAGTCCCCTACTTGTACCTATCCAAATATTTTTTTTCGAATCTTCAAAAAAGGTGGTTATACTAATTTCTTTGAATGCTTTGGAATTGCCAAGCGAAAAATGATTCACTTCCACAAGATTGTTTTCGGCATTGTTTTTTAAGACATGAATCATGTCTTCACCTTCATCAGCTACCCACATTTCATTGGTGCTGGAAATGTTTATAGTAGCATGAATGCTCTTTAACCCCCTGACAATTGTGTCTGTTGGCCTTTTAGCTTCTCCTGTTTTTGGATTAAAACGAAAAAGCCCAATTCTGTTGATTACAATGTATAATTCACCCGTAATCATTTTGCAAAAATTAGTGACGCAAGGTTGAATGTTTAATGTGTTTTTTATTCCACTCAATGAGATGTTTTGAACAGATAATTTATTGAAATCCAGGTTGAACAAACCTTCTCCATCTGATCCCAGCCAAAGATTCCCCCGGCGATCTTTGGTGATCTCATGAAAGACGTTACTGGCAGAAGCATCAAAAAAAGATTTTGTCTCAGTTACTTTATAGGAACCATTCGTTTCTTTCTTTATTAAATTCAGTCCACTAAAAGTGACTACCCATATATATCCGTTTTTATCATCCTGAGCGATACTATATACAATATTATCCACTTTTTTCTCCGAATCTTTGGACACAACCAGGGGGTGTAAATTAATTTCTTTATTGGAGTTCGCAGTCATGTTGAAAATTCCATCACCCCAGGTGCATATCCAAAATAAACCATTTCTTTCCTGATATATTCGGAAAGGATTATTGTTGTTGCCAATTTTAGGTATGTAAGTGATGTGATTGAGACTTTTATCCACGTTACACAAGCCATTTTTCCACAAAGAAATCCAAATGCGGCCAGAATGATCTTCGTAAATGTTGGTCACATTATTTCCTCTAAGTTTTAAAGGTGAATTTTTGTCACTCGAAAAACGCTTGTAACTTCCGGTCCGGGGATCCATTCGAAGTGCTCCATAGTTGGAGGTTCCAATCCAAACATAGCCTTTCGAATCGGTCAGAATAGAATTTATTCTTTCGCTTTTTACATATATATTGTCTAAGGCCCTTATTGAGTAGCTTTTTTTGTCTATAATGTTTATGCCTTCAAAAGTTCCAACCCATAATTGCTGGTCATTGTCTTCGGTGATACACTGTATTTCGTTGTTTGTCAGTTTGCCCGGAGTGGAAGCACTCGATCTGAATGTCTTCATATCATAGCCATCGAAACGGCATAAGCCATCTTTAGTCCCAAACCACATAAAACCTTCTTTATCGTGAAAGATGCGAACTACGGAGTTTGATGGGAGTTTCTCGTTATAGCCGAATCTTTCAAATCTGAACTCTGCCGGATTAGATTTAGCCTGAGCATTAGAAACTATCAAAAAAAGGGAGAAAAATAGTATGTAGTGTTTTGTCATGGCAATCTGTTGTGATATTAATTCATCAATTGATAGTCTTTTTCTTCGCTGCAAAGCTTTAAAAACGAGAATAGAAAAAGAAGGTTTTAGTTTTTTCTACAGATTTGTTAAATCATAAAAAGTATCATCTTTTGCAGCTGTTGCTTTTAACTATAAATTGATAACCGATAGTCAAATAGTTGTTTTTTCTGTAAAACAAAATCAGTAAAATTTGCAATTCCCAACCAACAGGAAAGTTTTTTTTTATTTGCTGAAAAAGATTGTTATGTTGCAAAAGAATTTAGTAACTAACATTTCAAAGCTTGAGCTTGTTTGCAAAATGTTGTCCGGTTTAGTTTCTTTAATGTTTTTCAATTAATTGTATTTGTAATCGGAACAAAATGAGCACTTTATAAGTTGATGTTTATTGATTTGGCTGTAATTAAATGAAGATCAAACATCGTTCTAAATTCAGTGTAAAGAAAACACTTATTTTATCAATTTACATATATAAAAACATGCTTTGCAACACGATTCCGGAAAAAATTGCACCAGAAAAGTGCTTTATGAGGATAATTGAAGGGTGGAAAATGGGCTGATTTATGTAGAGTGCTGAATATCAAATCAACTTTTAAAGATAGCAAAGAATTCATTTTTTTTTATGAAACTGAATTTTGATCTTTCATATAATCACGTGGCGAAATCCCAAACTCCGATTTAAAGCAGGTGCTAAAATATTTAGGGTCATTGAAACCTACGGCGTAGGCGATGTCGGAAATATTCCCTGTATCGTTTTTCAACATCAAACAAGCATGCTTCAGGCGGATGTTACGCACGAATTCGCTGGGTGACAATCCGGTGAGTGATTTTATTTTTCTGTAAAGTGTTGATTTGGAAGTCTTCATGGCTTCAATCAGCTGATCGTGCGTGAAATCGAAATTAGCCAGATTTTCTTCAACGATTCTGATAGCTTCCCGTAAAAAAAGATCATCGATCGAATCGTTCTCGTAATTTTTGGGATTGATGGTCAGTGACGACTGGTACTCTTTGTTCTTTTTCTGCCTGTTCATAATCAGACTGTTGACTCGTGCTTCCAATACTTCCATCTCGAAAGGTTTTGAAATATAGGCATCTGCCCCTGCATTGTAACAGTCTATTCTATCGGCTATTTGATTTTTGGCAGTCAGCAATAATACGGGAGTGTGTGAAAACTCTATATTCCCTTTGATAGTTTTACAAAGCGTTATGCCATCCATTTCAGGCATCATTACATCGCTGATCAACAGGTTTACCTCATTTTCTTTCATCACCGTCAAAGCCTCTAAACCATTTTTGGCTTTTAATACTTTGTAAAAGCGAGACAGAGAATTAGCCAGAATCATCAGTAAATCAACATTGTCCTCCACTATTAGTACTAAAATATCATTGTTTTTGGCAATGGGATGTTGTATCAGGGATGAAATTTGCCCATCTTCCATCCTTTTTGATGGGGATAAGTTGTTTTCTGTATTTCCATTCTTGGAATCGTCTGATTCGAATATTTTAGAATCGATGGGAATTTCAACCGTAAAAGTTGTGCCCACATTTATCTGGCTTTCCGCCATAATAGTTCCTTTTTGTATCTCCACTAATTCTTTGGTCAGCGATAAACCGATACCATTCGAATCCTTGCTCATCTCGTTTCCAAAGAACCGGTCGAATATAAAGGGTAGCATTTCAGCCGAAATACCTGAGCCGGTATCGCTGATGAATATTTTTACATATTCTGTTTCGTTTTTTGATATGGGTTGTACAGTCAGGTTTATAGTACCATTTACGGGGGTGTACTTGAATGCATTGGACAGAATGTTGAACAGCACTTTGTCCAGTTTGTCATCGTCGAACCAAGCCATTATTTTGTCGGGTGAAGTAATCGAAAATTGAATGTTTTTTTCCTTAACCAATGGTTCAAAGTTATTCCAACAAATATCGTTGATAAATAAAATCAGGTCTTTTTCAGTGACATGCAATTTCATTTTACCACTTTCCACTTTTTTGAAATCCAAAATTTGCTGCAGCAATCTTTTTAGCCTTGTCACATTCGACTTCATTATACTGTATTGTTTGAACTTGTTGGGGAAATTGTAGTTGAAATCTTCAATCAAACAGGAAATGATGGTAAGAGGCGTCAATAACTCATGCGAAATGTTGGTAAAATACCGAAGCTTGGTTTGCGTCAGTTCTTCTGTTTTTTCCTGATCAATTTTTGAAATTCGTAGTTCTGTTCTTAGTCGTATGCGATTGGCAGTGGCACGGGTAAAGAAATATACAACTGCACCCAGGATGGATAAATAAATCAGATAAGCCCACCAGGTTCTGTAGGGTGGGTGCAGAATGACCACTTCCAACGAGGTGATTTGATCGCTCCACAATCCGTTTTCGTCACTGGCTTTCACCATAAACTTATATTTCCCGGCAGGTAAGTTTGCATAGTTCACAAACCGACGGTTGTTGCCAATATAATTCCAGCCGTTATCAATCCCTGAAAGCATATATGCGTATTGTATTTTACTTGCTGAGGAATAATCCAGGGCCGAAAATTCTATACTCAGATTGTTTTCTGAAAATTTGGATGTAATACGGTTCTTTTTAGCGTTGAAATGGGAGTTCAAATCATCGTCGAATATGGATTTATTCTGAATCTGTATGTCGGAAATAGCCACTTGCTGTTTAGCCGGAGTGGGTAATGATGTCAGTGCATCTGGATCAAAAGCACATATACCCTTATTTCCCCCAAATAAAATAAGACCAGATTTTAATTTAATGCGGGCATTTTTGTAGAAGGAACTCACAAGCATACCATCGGATGTGGAGAAGTAGGTAGCTGCATGTGTTTTTGGATTGTATCTGATAATCTTTTTTATGGTAGAAATCCACAACATACCATAATTATCTTCAATAATATCCATAATCTCAACATCCGTGATGCCATATAAAGCGCTGATGTCCTTCGCTATATGTGTTTTTTGATCAAAAAAGTAGAGACAACCTTCCTTGGTGCCTATGTATACATCGCCGTTTTTTTTGCAACAGATACTCTGTACACTATTACTCTGGTATTTATTATTATTTAAGTTGACTTTTAAGAAGGTGTAAGAACTCTTTCTCCCGGAAGTCTCTGGTTTGCACACAAAAACACCATCTTTTTCGGTCCCTATCCATATTCTCTTATTTATATCTTCGCTCATAGTGCTGATATACCGAATTTTAGAGGAAATAAGTTTTACGGCCGATTTAAACGGTTTCAGATAGAGCCCACTGTTTGTGCCTATCCATACATTCTTTTTTGAATCTTCGAAAAAGCCTGTGATGTTGATTTCTTTTGGCCGGGAGGATTTGCTGAGTGAAAATTGCTGAATTTGTACCAGATTATTTTCGGCATTCTTTTTTAAAATATGTATCCTGTCTTCACCTTCATTTGCCACCCAGACTTCATTTGAGTAGGAGATGCTTATGCCCGCACTGATGCTTTTAATGCTCCTTATTGTTTTGTCAGCCGCCCTTTTTACTTCTCCTGTCTTCGGATTAAAATTAAATAGACCTATCCTGTTAATTGCAATATACACCTCCCCGTTTAGCATTTCAATGAAATTGGTGACGCAGGGTTGAATATTCAATGAATTTTTAATCCCACTCAAGGGGTAATTCTGAATAGAAAGTTTGTTGAAATCCAGGTTGTATAGACCCTCTCCATCGGATCCTATCCAAAGGTTTCCACGCCTGTCTTTGATGATTTCATGAAATAAGTTACTGGCAGCAGCATTAAAAAACGTATTGGCTTCCAGAACCCTGAACGATCCATCTGCTTCTTTTTTAATTAGATTTAGCCCGCTAAAAGTCACCACCCATATATACCCGTTTTTATCATCCTGAGTGATACTGTATGCAATATTATCTACTTTTTTATCCGAGTTTTTAGACAGAACCATGGGGTGCAAGTCAATTTCTGAATTTGCATTTATTGACATGTTGAAAATCCCATCTCCCCAGGTGCAAATCCAAAACAATCCTTCTTTATCCTGATAAATACGAAAAGGATTATCGTTTTTACCTATTTTGCTCGTGAATACAATGTGTTTACGACTTGGATCTATATAACTTAAACCTTTTTTCCACAATGAAATCCATATTCTGCCAGATTGGTCTTCGTAAATATTTGTTATCTGATTGCCTCTTAATCTGATTGCCGAATTCTTATCCGTAGAAAAACGCTCATATTTACCTGTTCTGGTATCCATTTTCAATACTCCATGGGTGGATGTGCCTATCCATACATAACCTTTGGAATCGGTTAGAATAGAATTGATACTTTCCTTAATGACGTATTTGTTATTTAAGGGTTTTATGGAGTAATTCTTTTTGTCAATGATATTTATTCCTTCGGATGTACCTATCCATAGACGACCATCCTTGTCCTCGGCAATGCATTTGATTTCGTTGTTGGTAAGTCTGTTTGGTGTCAGGGCACTTGACCTGAAAACTTTAATATCATACCCATCAAAACGGCACAACCCATCCTTGGTCCCAAACCATAAATAGCCCTCCCGGTCGTGATAAATACGTTTCACGGAGTTGGATGGGAGTTTATCGTTATAAGTAAAGTTTTTAAAACTAAACTCCATCGGATCAGATGCAGCTTGAGATTCGAAAACGATAATTAGGAGGGTAAGGATTAGTAGGGTATGTTTAAACATTGTTTGTTGTCTGTTTTAGAATGATTCAATAGGTATAGGCGCTTAGACCGCCCAATATTTTAAATATGCTACCTTTGTAGCATGAACGAAAGAAATCAATTTAAAGGAGTAAACTCAATTAAATTTTATAAAGCATTTTCGACAGATGAAGACTG